>Ga0136600_1000154_pt1 | contig 37776 bp, 43 predicted proteins | sample AntRauMFilla2698_FD_104634 | JGI IMG/M metagenome (GOLD analysis project Ga0136600, IMG submission 104634) | Saline lake microbial communities from Rauer Islands, Antarctica - Metagenome Filla 2 #698 | ecosystem: Environmental > Aquatic > Non-marine Saline and Alkaline > Saline | place...
CTTTTATATCATTCTCATTACATTGACTCTCAAGACCAATCATTCCATTTAAAAGATCTGGAATTTTACTTTTTATTCTATTTATTTGACGATTTGCCTGCTCTTGCTTTTCATCAAGTTCTTTTCGGTATCTACTTTTTTTATTTTTTAATTTTCTTAAATCCTTACAAAATTGATAGAAACCATCTGTCTGATTATTATCAATTAAAAGATTTGAAGAGTTACTTAAATCTTTACCACATATATCAATCGTACACTTAGCGATTAAAACTTGATTTGGAAATTTCTCTAATATAACCATAGCGCTTTCAATCGCCTTATGGTTCTGGCCTTTGTAAGATTCAATTGCAGCATATTCTGTTAATATAATTTTGTTTTTATTATTTTGATAAAGATAACTTTCCAGATTTTTGTTTTTTAAAAAATTTGTATCAACAACGTATTTCATAAGCCATCAATTAATTGGATTGCTTCAATAAGTGAATCTTAATCTGCAAAGTAAGTTTCATCAATAAGTATTAAGTCTTCATCCAATATTTTACGAGCCAAAAGTAGAGTCTCTTTGGCAATCTTGATATCAATTTTTTCAGAAGAGTAATAGTCTGATTTAACTCTTTTAGCTTTTAACGTATTGAGTTTATGGCCTATAGATTTAGCAACTTTTTTTTCTTCTAAGTACTTGTCGATTATAAACTTATGAGAGTCCTTCTTGACCATTTGAGCATCCGACAGGTCTAAATACTTATCTTTACATAAATTATAAACAGAATAATAAGCCCTACTTATTGATGTTCTACAGGCTTCTTGCGAAGAATTTTCTTCTATTAAATCTTCTGCCAATTTCAGATAAGTATTCCAATCAAACATTACCTTAACCAATTTCAAAAATTATCTTATCCGCAAATTCAGGGGGTACACCATCAACCCAAGCATCCAAAAACTTGCAATAGTTTTCTACTTTATTCTCATCCATAGTAAAAATAGTGACTTTAATTTGTGAATACCCCTCACTAGGATCAATATATAAATTAATTTTATGAGAAAAAATATCAAAAAAACCTTGTAAGCTTAATACCGTTTTATCTAAAAACTCATTAAAGCCTTTTTTATCTTTTATATAAGCTTTAACTGTTTCATCAAATATTCCTGTTATCTTTTTAATTTCAAAGCTTCGTGTTGGATAAACCTGCTTAATATCTTGATTAAATTCACTTCGATGTTTAGCTATATTTCTCATGGGGATTACATCACCACTACTTGACGGAGTTGAACACAACCCAACAGTTGCTAAGCCAACTAAGAAATTTATTGGTAATCGATCTGTTATATTATTCATAAGTTGGCCCCAGTAGTTTTGTTACTTTTTCTCCTAATATTCCAAAGAAAATTTCTTTTTGTTCTTGATGAATATTTGATACAAAATCTTCAACATTTTTTATATTAATATTTTCATCTTCAACAAAAGAATCTAGGTCAATCAGATCACCACTTTTTTTAATCTCTTTATGTTCAATCTCAATTGAATTATAAATTTGTGTTCTATGCCTAGCAGTCTTACCCATAAATAAAGCACTACATGAAAAGTTTTCACCACGATTCATATTCGCAATATCAATTTGCAAATTTAAATCATCAAATGTGTAACCTGGAATATTTTCATCATTTAAAAAATCTGTATATCGAAGTCCCAGCCTTTTAACGGATGAAATAATTTCAAGATCAAGTAGCTTATTCGAAACTTCATTAATCTTAGTTTTGAAGTTTTCGAATACGTCATAACTATAGTCTACGCAGTGTAATGAAAACTGCCTTTGTCCATACTGTAAAATATAAGTTCCATCTTTAGACTTCATTTTTTGATATGGTGAATACATTAATTCTTTTTCAGAATTTCGTAATTGTGATGGAAGGTTCATTATTGGAAAATTTTCTACATTTTCAAAATCGTCCTTGAAGCAACTATAAATGACCCCAGTATTAGTCTCCTCTGGAGAATCTGTATCAAAACGAATTTCATAAATCGCTTCTAAAATAGGGACAATTTCCAACTTACTAGGTATTTTCATTTCTTCTCCACTCTCATTTATTAACATAAGAGTAATGCTTTGCACAGGCCAATGCGTTGCAACAACTCATTCTCTCATAATTATTTATTAAATAAAGCTGCGGCTTGTTATTCATAATATAGTTTTACTTGAATAGAAAAGCAGTAATTCCCATCCAAACCACTCTACTATTAATTTTTATTAACCAATCATTTCTTATAGAAAAGGAAAGCAAATGAAACAAGAAGTCCAAGAACAAATTATCGTGCAAGTTAAATCAATGAGCGACACGGAAGTATTCCGCATGCTTCAAGAGAAACTTTTTAACGCTAGATTACGTATCAGCCCACTAAGGTTCTTTCTAAGGCACTTTAAAAGTGAAGGTGCATATGAAACAGACAGTGAGGACTTGCAAGGTCTGGGAGAGCTTATATCGGATCACATTAAGCTTTTAGATGAGATAGCCCTCATAGCTGAGATGGGCCCACACAAAAAGCTGATTCATTAACAACCGTATCCCAAAAAACTTGTTACGGGGTTTTGTTACCCATACGTTACCCCAAGTCGGGGTAACGGTATTTAATGTGAGATAAGTAGTTGATAAAATGGCGGGTGCAGAGGGACTCGAACCCCCAACATGCTGATTTGGAATCAGCCGCTCTACCGTTGGAGCTATACACCCGCTAATTAATTGAAATTAAAATAAAAAGGGCCGACATAAATCGGCCCTTTATTACTTATTTAAATAAAATTAGGCAATGATATCAGAAACTGTTCCTGCTCCAATAGTACGTCCACCTTCGCGAATCGCGAACTTAAGACCTTTCTCCATTGCAATTGGTTGAATCAACTCTACTTCAAATGAAGTGTTATCTCCTGGCATTACCATCTCAACACCATCTGGAAGCTTGATCGATCCTGTTACGTCTGTCGTTCTAAAATAGAACTGTGGACGGTAACCCTTAAAGATTGGAGTGTGACGTCCACCTTCGTCCTTAGAAAGGATATAAACCTCTCCCTTGAACTGCTTGTGAGGATTTACTGAACCTGGCTTACAAATAACCTGACCACGCTCCACATCTTCACGCTTAGTTCCACGAAGAAGAAGACCTACGTTATCACCTGCACGACCTTGGTCAAGAAGCTTACGGAACATCTCTACCCCTGTTACGATTGTTTTTGTCGTATCTCTGATACCTACAATCTCTACTTCTTCGTTTACGTTAACAATTCCTCTCTCAATACGACCTGTTACAACCGTACCACGACCAGAAATTGAGAAAACGTCCTCTACTGGCATTAAGAATGCCTTATCTATATCACGAGCTGGCTCTGGAATGTAAGAATCAACGTGCTCCATCAATTCTCTTACTTTCGCTCTACCAATCGCCTCATCTCTATCCTCAACCGCTGCAAGTGCAGATCCGGCCACAATAGGAATATCGTCTCCTGGAAAGTCGTAAGAAGAAAGAAGCTCTCTAATTTCCATTTCTACTAGCTCAAGAAGCTCTTCGTCGTCTACTTGATCTACTTTATTCATAAATACTACGATCGCTGGAACCCCAACCTGACGAGCAAGAAGAATATGCTCTCGTGTCTGAGGCATTGGTCCATCAGCTGCTGAACAAACAAGTATCGCTCCGTCCATCTGAGCTGCACCAGTAATCATGTTCTTTACATAGTCAGCGTGACCTGGACAGTCTACGTGAGCGTAGTGACGATTAGCTGTTTCATACTCTACGTGAGCTGAGTTAATTGTAATACCACGTGCTTTCTCTTCTGGAGCCGAGTCAATATCTGCATAGTTTCTAGCTGCTCCACCATGATCTGCCGCCATTGTCATTGTAATCGCCGCTGTTAGCGTCGTCTTACCATGGTCAACGTGACCGATCGTTCCGATGTTTACGTGTGGTTTACTTCTGTCAAATTTTTCCTTAGCCATTATCCGACTCCTTAAATAAAAATATAACCAAGTTTATATATGGTATTTTGTTCGCTCTAATTCCGTATTTAGAAACCAGAGTATTATCTATTTCTTCGCTCTAGGCAAGCCTAAATAACCTTCCGACTCAGGATGCCTGGAGCTTGCGGCGGGAATTGAACCCGCGGCCTCTCCCTTACCAAGGGAACGCTCTACCCCTGAGCTACGCAAGCGTACTTTATAATTTCATCTTATTTAAAAAAAATGGAACTCTATGTAAATACAAAAGTCCTCAAAATCATTAATAAAACAAAAATAATCTGCATTATACCCAAAAAAAAACCCCGGATAAACCGGGGTATTGTCTGCTAAATGGAGCGGGCGACGCGATTCGAACGCGCGACATCCAGCTTGGAAGGCTGGCACTCTACCAACTGAGCTACACCCGCTTTGAGTGGTGGCGGGAGATGGATTCGAACCATCGAAGGGAAACCCGTCAGATTTACAGTCTGATGCCTTTGGCCACTCGGCAACCCCGCCCCAAGATGGAGCTGGTGATAGGATTTGAACCTACGACCACCGGTTTACAAAACCGATGCTCTACCAACTGAGCTACACCAGCGCACATCTTACGTAAGGAAAGGTTTTAAACGAAGGTCTGGGTAAAATCAAGATAATTTGTATTATTTCAATATTTTTTCCATTGCGAGAGCTGCCGCAACAGAAACGTTTAGGCTTTTTATTTGGCCCTGGGATTTCAGGCTTACAAAGTCCGTAAGAATTCTTCTTGTGGCATTTGATAAACCGCTATCTTCTGCCCCCATCACCAAACACACTTTTTCAATCTGCCTGATATCCGAACTATCACCCTCAGCCTCTTCCGCAAGGCCAATACAATGAATACCCTTTTGAGTAATTTTATTAAGGGCCTGGGGTAAGCTAGGCACATTTATTATTTTTAAATACTCATAGGCGCCGGATGCAATTCTAAAATACGAAGGAGGGAGTTTTAACTCTCCTTTTTTGGAGAGCAAGATAAAGTCCACGCCATAAAAGCATGCTGTTCTGGAAATTGCGGCGAGATTGTGAATATCGGTTAGCTTATCAAGAGCGATGATTTTCACGGAGGTATTCGCCTCTAGAGCGTCATAGACAGCTGTTATTGATTCGTTTTCTAATGAGTCACAAACGAGGAATATATGAGAAGGAACCCTTTGTTCTCTAAAGTCTGCTTCTCTTAAATAGCCCTTTGAAGTCTCTTGAAGCTTATGCGGACTCAGAAGGCTTACTTCTGCATCCTCTGGTAGCGATCGTCCATTAAAGTGAAGTTTTTTTAACTCCTGCAAACCATCTTCAGTAGCGAAAACTTGCTTACGTGAACGTTTACTATTGTTTAAGGCATTGGCTATTGAGTGAAGTCCGAAAATAATATCCATTACTGCTTTCCTAATATTGCTTTAATTTCAGCCAAGAGATTAGCCTTTTTAACGAACCTTTTTTCATTAGTTTCTCTGATCACAATCTCAAGTTCGCCTTTTTCTTTAAAGTCTCTTTCTCCAAGAACGAGCCTTAAAGGCAAACCGAGGAGGTCTGAATCTTTAAATTTGAAACCTGGGCCGACTTTTCGGTCATCAAACAGAACATCTATTCCAGCACTGCGAAGGTCTTCATAGACATCTTCTGCGGTATTTTTAATTTCTTCGCTTTTGCCTATCAAAGCAAAATATACATCGTAGGGTGCAATTTCCTTAGGCCACTTTATTCCTACGTCATCGTGGTGCTGTTCAATAGCAGCGGCTAGAATCCTTGTAACGCCTATTCCATAACACCCCATTAAAGGATGCACCGTTTTGCCATTTTGATCCAAAATAGAAACTCCCATTGCCTTGGTATATTTATCGCCAAGTTGGAAAATATGACCAACTTCAATCCCCTTTTTGATATCAACAGGACTACCATTCGAAATTGTTAAATCGCCCTTTCTTGCTAACCTCAAATCGAGTATTTCAAAATCTTCGCAATCTCTTTTTGGTGAAAAACCTTTCAAGTGAAAGTCAGGCTTATTAGCACCAACAACATAATAGCTGTTCATTGAGATCTCTTCATCAAACAAAACCTTCATTTTTACTGGCAAGGAACGGGCACCGATAAAGCCCTTAGTAAGACCAAGTTTTGCTATTTTATGCTCTTTTGTGGGTTCAACCTTGTCCGCGCTAAAGAAGTTTTTAAGCTTTAGTTCGTTTAGATCATCATCTCCAAGAAGCTGAATCAAGACAATCTCCTCATCCTCCCCTTTAAAAATAGAATAGACGAGGGACTTGATTGTATGGTGAGCAGGTACCTCTAGGAGCTTAGAAACATCCTCAATTGTTGTTGCATTCGGTGTAGAAATCTCTTCGAGGTTTTTTTCTTCATTATCATATTGAAGGTTAGCCCTCTTGGTTTGAGCTTTCTCTATGTTGGCAGAGTAACCATCTTCAGAGAAAATAATCGTATCTTCCCCAGATTCTGCAATTACTTGAAATTCATGGGTTCGAGATTCTTTTGAGCCCATATCCCCAGCATCTGCCTCAACAGCAGTGAAGGTTAGCCCAATTCTGTTTAAAATACTTTCATAGGCGGCATAAAGACTGTCGTAAACTTCATCTAGAGAATTCATATCAATATGAAAGCTGTAAGCATCCTTCATCGTAAACTCACGGGCCCTCATTAAACCGAATCGGGGCCTTATTTCGTCTCTAAACTTAGTGTTAATTTGGTACACAACCTGTGGTAGTTGCTTATAAGACTTAACTGAAGCTCTAAAAACATCCGTCACTGCCTCTTCATTTGTAGGGCTTATACAAAGGTCTCGGTCACCTTTATCTTTAAATTTCAGCATAAGGTCTCCGAGCTTTTCCCAGCGACCTGACTCCTTCCAAAGCTCGGCAGGAGTTACAACAGTCATCGCGAGCTCTTGGCAGCCAATATGGTCCAATTCTTCTCGAATGATATTTTCAATTTTCCTAATCACCTTTTGGCCAAATGGCATGTAGGTGTAGAGCCCAGAGCCGAGCTTATGAATAAGTCCGGCCCTCAACATCAACTGATGGCTAGGTATTACAGCTTCCGAAGGAACTTCTTTATATGTTTGCCAAATACTCTTACTTAACTTCATTTTATCCTCAAGCGATTGATTTTTATTGATAGTTACAACCTTTATGAAAAGGTTGGCCAATTTTTATAAATGTGAATGTCGGGATTTTAGTGGAAAGATGGGGCGAGGGCCCTCGGAAGTTCGAATGCCTTTATTGCTTCTTTCTGAAGTGAGCTGGCTGATACAACCTGATAAGCACCAGGAGTCTCTAAAAGCTTTCGACAAAGAAGGTTATGAAGATTATGGCCAGATTTATGAGTTGTAATTTTGCCAGCAATTTCATGACCTAAAAGACTAATATCGCCAATTGTGTCTAAAATTTTATGACGAATAAACTCATCAGCAAATCTTAAGCCATCGTTATTAATAACTTTAAAATCATCCAAGACGATTGCATTATCAAGAGAGCCGCCTTTTGCAAGACCTTTTCTTTTAAGCATGTCGACATCTCTCAACATACCAAAAGTTCTTGCCCTCGAAATTTCATTAATATAGTTCTCACAAGAAAATTCAAAAATTTTCTTTTGGGTTTTTATAATCGGATGAGCAAATACGATTGATGACTCTATTATCAGGCTAGAAGCCGGCTCAATCATTGCCCACTTATCTCCAACCTCAACTTTAACAGGCTCTAGGACTACAAGAAATTTCTTGGATTTATTAAGGGTGCTTATTCCGGTTTCCTTCAAGAGGAAAACAAAAGAAGCGCCCGAGCCATCCATAATAGGAACTTCAGGGCCATCTATTTCACAATAGACGTTATTAATTCCAAGACCATAGAAAACAGATAATAAATGCTCAACTGTATGAACGGCATTTTGTCCTGAACCAATGGTTGTATTATTTTCTGTAGCGCCCACTGTTTCTGCTGTCGCTTTTAAAACAGCAGCGCTAGGAATATCAGTTCTTTTAAATTGAATTCCAAAGTCCGCCTCTGCAGGATATAAAGATAAAGTCACTTTCTTACCGGAATGAATTCCGATGCCCGTTACCTCTACTTTTTTTGCGATGGTCCTTTGGTATAACATTTAACAAGTCCTAATATTATCAACGAGTTAATAATTCTAATAAGCTTTGACTATTTTTGGCAACACACAATTAAATTATAATCGATTCACTCGGTCTTATTCCGAGGAGGGTGTTTTTGCCTAGTATCAAAACTAAAATCTACACCTATCAAATTTTAGTCCCTATGACATTGTGAAATCGTCAAAAGTGTAAATACTATAGATTTCAATAACTTCCCTTATATTTTGAAGATTGCTACAATTTGAACAATTCTAAAATTGCCTCAAAAAGGACTCTATCACTTAGAGGGAACGGCATAAGTGCCTGAAAAAAGGAATACTTTTGAAAGACAAAATCTGGTTTAAAGACAATTTCTCTTTAGAAAATATTAATAGTAGAGGTGAAAATACCCTAGTCGAACACCTTAAAATCAACATAACTCATATTGGTGATAATGTACTTGAAGGGACAATGCCCGTTGACTCAACAACTGTTCAACCTGCACGAATTCTTCATGGCGGAGCAAGTTGCGTCCTGGCAGAGAGCCTAGGCTCTATTGCAGCTAACATGGTTATAGACACAAAGAAGTTCATTGCTGTTGGGCAGTCTATTACCGCCAACCACCTCAGACCTGGTAAGGAGGGCCAAACCGTAAAGGGTATAGCCAAGGCCATTCATCTGGGCAAAAAATCTCAGCTTTGGGACATTGAGATTTTTAACTCTGAGGAAAAGCTAATCTGTACTAGCAGGTTGACCATGGCAATTATCGAAAAGTTTTAAATTATCTTAAGACGAGCCAAGTGATTCAATTGCCCTATCACTTATTTCCCTGCCTCGAGGTGTCCTAATGATGAAACCCTCTTTTAAAAGGTAGGGTTCAAAAACATCTTCAATTGTAGAGCGATCTTCTCCAAGAGTGGCACAAAGAGCTTCAATCCCAACAGGTCCGCCTTTGTAAAAGTCACGAATCACTGTCAAAATCTTTCTATCCATACGATCGAGCCCATAAGAGTCAATCTCCATGAGATCCAAAGACTTCAGGACTTGTTCCTCTGAAATTTTTTTTACTCCATCAACAATAGCAAAATCACGAACTCTTCTTAACACTCGATTAGCAATTCTTGGCGTACCTCTTGAACATTTCGCGATATGATCTACTGCGCTTTGTTCAATACCAATTTCTAACTTGTCTGCATTATTAGATATTATAATGCTCAACTCTTCAGGGTTATAAAAATCAAAATGAAGATTTCCCATAAAGCGAGTTCTTAATGGGTTACTTAAAAGGCCGGCCTTTGTGGTAGCTCCGATCAAAGTAAAAGGGGCTACCTCAATTTGCATGGTTCTTGCCGACGGGCCTTGGCCTATAACGATATCTAGCCTAAAGTCTTCCATGGCCGAATATAAAATTTCTTCAACAGAAATATGCATTCTATGAATTTCATCAATGAATAAAACGTCACGTGGCTGAAGATTTGTCAAAATAGCCGCTAAATCTCCTTTTTTTTCTACAGCAGGTCCTGAAATCAAGTGGAGCTCACTTCCTAAGCGCTTAGCAATGAGCATTGCCAATGATGTTTTTCCAAGTCCAGGAGGACCCGAAAGAAGGCAATGATCCATTGCTTGGTGACGTATATTTGCTGATTCAACCATCACCTTAATATTTTGAACCACCTTCTCTTGGCCAATGTATTCAGAGAAGTCGTTTGGCCTTAGCCTATTTTCGAATTTCATCTCCGATGTACCCTCAGCGCCGGATAAGAATCTATTAACTTCCACTCTAAACCTCTTTTAGAACCAGATGAACTAGCTGCTCTGCCTTTTGAATATCATTTTCCATTAATATCTTTTGGGCTTTAACCATTATTTGATCTTCTTTAAAACCTAGTTCCTTACAGGCCATGACGGCATCATCTAAAATATGATTTGAGCCAATACTTTTGACACTACCTTCTAGGGGCAGTGCTAAGGAGTTACCAATTATATGAGTCTCCCTACTTCCACCTGCATACATTAGGACTGTTTGAATTTTCTTTGAAAGGTCCAAGCAAATTTGAGCCGCAGCCTTCGCACCAATTCCTGGCGCCTTACTCAGGGCTTTCTTATCTTCCAATTGAACTGATTGGATAACGACTTGAGCTCCAAGCGCTGTAAGTAAACTAAAGGCTGACTTAGGACCGACACCCTTAACTGAGGTTAATAACTCGAAAAGCTTTTTATCTCTTAAGGTCTCAAAGCCAAAGAGTTCTTGGCCAGCATCTCTAAAAACATGAGCGATAAATAAGCTCGATTTTTGGCCTTCAACAAGAAGTCCGTTGAAATAAACTTGATAACCTATGCCGTCATTCGATTTTAGTATTGATTCCTTGCCATCACTAAAGAGAACATCTCCCTCTAAATAACTAATCATTCTTTCTCCAAATGCCTAAATGCTTGTTTTAACGTAGAGCCTTTAGACGAAGCTTTAGCATGACCCTTTGCGCTCAGAGGTTGATTTCTCATAAGAAAATGACAAAGAGAGATCGCCAAAGCATCCGACTCATCGAATGAAGAAAACTCCAACTCTCTGCCTAAAATCATTTTAAGACTTTTTTCTATACCCTCTTTAGTGGCATGGCCGTGTCCACTAACCGTACTTTTCACTAAATTTGGTGAATACTCGAAAACTTTTCCCCTATGGGTCTCCATAAAAGCTGCCACCATAGCTCCTCTCGCCTGAGCTAACTTCGCTAGAGAGGGAATCGATTTCACATAAATGAGAGACTCAATAGCAATTTCTGAAGGCTGATATTTCTCAACGAGCTCTGAGCAGGATTGATAAATAAGACCCATTCTATCTAAGAAGTTTTTCTCTTGGTGATAGCAAAGGACACCCGAGGCAATATGCCTGAATGTGCGACCCTCCTTTTCAATAACACCAAAGCCAGCCTTTCTTGAGCCGGGATCTATTCCCAAAGTAATCATGATTCATTGTAACTTTAAATTGCACAGAGAGTCTAACTATGACTCCCCACCGCCCTTAACTTTAATAAAGTGACCCGAGTAGAATAGAAGCGCTCCGCCAACAAGTTGAATCAGTTCAAGCTGTCCGTAGTCGCCTTTATTGAGGCCGGCAAATAAACATAACCCCACACTCGCAAAGCCGATCAACTGCATCCCCATTCCAATATAAAAAAGCATGACTTATCCTCAATTTAATTAAATGCTTGCTAGATAAATAGCTAACATTATTCTATTATGGCGGAGTCTCTTAAAGCAAAGGACCCAGCAAATGGCAACTCTCCTCAAAGCTGCTACCATTTCTCAAGCAATTGTTGATGATTTAAAAAGCAAATGCGAAAGTATCCGAGAAAAAGGGGTAACTCCGACGCTCAAGGTTATTCTTGTTGGAGAGCATGCACCAAGCGTGATCTACACGCGAAATAAAAAAAAGTTCATGGAAAGGATTGGTGCGAAGTGTGAAATCATTAATATTCCAGATAATGTCAGTGAGGAAGCCTTTTTAAAACAAATCAAAAACCTATCTGAAGACAAAAATGTAAACGGATTATTTGTACAACTTCCTCTACCAAAACATCTCGATCACATTGATGTAGGTCAGCTGATACCACCAGATAAAGATGTTGATGGCTTTCATGCCCAAAATCTTTATCAAGTAATGGCAGGAGACCTCGGCCAAAATGCCTTATTGCCCTGCACACCCAAAGGCATTCTAACCTTATTAGAGAATGCCAAGGTTGACCTCAACGGCAAGACTGTCGCCATCATAGGTAGAAGCCTTATCGTCGGCAAGCCATTGTCACTACTTCTCACTAATAAGAACTGCACAGTTACTCTCTGCCACTCCAGAACTAAAAACATTAAGGAAATTACGAGTAAGGCTGACATTGTTGTCGCAGCGATTGGAAAAGCAAAGTTTGTTGACGCCAGCTTCCTTGGCGAGAGAAGAGATCAAATTATTATCGACGTAGGCATCAATCACGACTCAGGCGGGAAGTTATGCGGCGACGTAGACTTTGAAAATGTAAAAGATATTTGCTCTGCAATAACACCTGTTCCCGGTGGAGTTGGACCCATGACAATCAATAGCTTAGGACAAAACCTTATTACGGCCACCATTAGGCAAAGTGGAATTACAGTATGACAGACCTAAAAAAAACATCACTAACAGACGTACACCTCCAATTAAAAGCAAAAATGGCTCCATTTGCAGGCTTCGAGATGCCCCTTCAATACTCATCAGTAAAAGAGGAGGTGAAGGCCGTCAGAAGTAGCTCTGGTGTATTTGATGTCAGCCACATGGGTGAATTCTTTGTGCGGGGAAAAGATGCAATAAGGTTTGTAGACTATATCCTTACAAATGACTTTGCTGGTGCAGACCTTAATAAGGCTGTTTATTCGCCACTTTGTCGTGAAAATGGAACTATTGTTGATGACCTCATTGCTTATAAACTTGGGCAGGAGGAAGTTCTCCTATGCGTAAACGCATCAAATATTGATAAAGACTTCAAGCATATTAGTCAATTCACTAAAGATTTTGAAATTGAGCTAACAAATGAATCAGATCACTTTTCGCTCCTTGCGCTCCAAGGACCCAAAAGTGAAGAAATCCTCAAAACAATAGGCTTCAACAGCATAAATGAATTCACCTACTACAGTGCTCACAAAGTAATTATGAATGACAAAACATTTATCATCGCTAGAACTGGCTACACTGGCGAGGATGGCTTTGAGATCTTTGGAGCTCATGAAGACATCAAATCCCTTTGGATGAACCTAATAGAACATAATGTAGTTCCATGTGGACTTGCGGCTAGAGATGTTCTTAGACTTGAGGTTGGCTACCCTCTTTATGGGAATGAACTCTCCGATGACTGGACTCCGCTTGATGCGGGACTCAAGTGGACAGTAAAGCTAAGTAAGGACAATTTTGTTGGTAAAGCTTTTCTTGAAAGCTACAAGCCAAAATATAGACTCATTAAACTTATGCTTGAAAAAGGTATTCCTCGGTCAGGTTATGAAGTCATCAATGACTCTGGCGAGCTCCTGGGCAGTATAACCTCAGGTACAATGTCAGTAACGATAGAAAAAGGAATAGGTTTAGCACTTGTTGAGAAAAGCAAATTCCCTGAAAATAAAAACTTTCAAATCAAAGTAAGAAGTAATAACTTTCCTGCACAATTCCTATCTAAACCCTTTGTTACCGGAGGTCACAAGTAATGGCATCTCAAATTCCTTCCAATTTAAAATACACAAAAGATCACGAGTGGGCCCTAATTGAGGGAGATACCGTAACCGTTGGTATCACAGACTTTGCTCAGTCCCAACTTGGAGACATCGTTTTCGTTGAACTTCCTGAAGTTGGAAGCGAGCTTGACTCTGGTGCAACCTTTGGTGTCGTAGAATCAATTAAATCAGTAAGTGATCTTTACGCACCAATTACCGGAACTGTAATTGAATCTAATACAGAGCTCGAATCATCCCCTGAGACTTGCAATGAATCTCCTTACGAGTCTTGGTTTGTAAAAATTAAAGCAACAAACCCTGATGAGTTCAACGACTTACTTAGTCCCGAGGACTATTCAGCTACTTGCGACGATTAACTGCATTTGTGCAAATTTTCGTGTCAAGATTTTTTTGAAAAATAGTGAAGTCAATAGAGCTTTTTAATAAAAATTATATAATGATTTTGTTTTCCATATAAATCTTCAGCACGTTTGCTCAAGTTAACTATTGACGTTTTAGTTTGATATTTTTTTATGTTCTTGCTTGAAAATTTACTTTACGAACTAAATAAAACCCTCGATACTCGCTGCTGTTCAACGTTTCAAAAGTTAAAGGTTTAAAATCAAGATGGTTGAAAATCAAGAACTCATTCAGTTACTCAATACCGCAATTGTTAAAACAAAAGAGAAGAAGATTGATAGCTCTTACGAAGAAAGACTATCTGAAACTTGTAAGAAGCCAGCGATATCTGCTCTTTCTGTAGCAATTCAACACCTCTCTGAGAGTGAAGGTATTTCACGCGACCAAGCAGCAATACAAATTGTGGAAACTGTCAGAGAACTTGATTCTATCTGGAACGATTACGTCATGATGGAAGGACTTAGTAAGCTTAAAGATCTTTTGAGCCCCCCCACACAACAATAAGTCAGGACTTTACTACAAATCCCCACTCTATTCGAGCAATGCCGTTTTTCATCATTCCTTGAGGTGGATTGGGAAATGGTCCTGCCTTATTAAAGCTATCAATTGCGGCTTCATCTAACTCTCGAACACCGCTGCTTCCCTTAACGTTTATTTTTACTATATTACCCCTTTGATCCAGGGTTATGACCAGAGAAGTGATTCTATTCTCACTAGCAGGTATTCTTCGACCAGACTTCCACAGGGCCACGGCTTTCTCTTGAATTGAATTTCCCCAATACTGCTCAAGCTTTTGTTTAATGCGATGATAAAAGCCATAATACTTATATTCCACAGTATTGAGCCTAGTCATATCTCCAAGAGGTATATCCTCCACAAAGTCATTATTCGCTGACAAACCAGTTCGACCTTTTCTACCACTCTTTAAGCCTAAAGCAGCTAAAGACGCTGCTTGTGGAGATTTTTTAGCAATAGGCTTAACAACTTTTTGACCTACAGCAAGGTCAGCAAGAGAAATCTTCTTCTTTTTTACTCTGCCTTTTTTCTTCGACTGGTTAGCTTTAACAACTTTTTGAGGTTTAGGTTTTGGTTGATTCTTTTGAGATTGAGCTATCTTTTTTCCGTCTTTAGTACCTTTGCCAGCTGTTTTAAAAGAGCCAATATTTTTAGCTGTTGTTTGCCGATCAACCTTTTGCGTATCCTTGCTTAAAAACTTCGCCTTGGGGTCTCTTTTTTTATTTTTTGTCTTTTCGCTCGTAACAATCTGTTTTGGCTTAGATTTATTTTTAAGAACAATGCGAATTCTACTTTCTTCTTCTTCCTTCGCGACTATTGGCTTAAGTTTAGAAAGTGAGCTAATGTTCGTTACGAATAGGAAGAGAAAATGAAATACAAATGAAACGACAAGGCTCCATATGATAAACTTTTTGGCTTTCTTATTATTATCCTGATTCATTTTAACCCTAATCAAATTGGTCTCAATATTCTTATCGACCAGAGATTAAGAGAGTTAAAAGAAAATTAGCTTTTTAACGAATTAGGAAATTATTGATTATTGTAATAGTCATCTTCCTCAAGGATTGGTCCACTTGACTCACTTTCCTGAGTATTTTCATCATCTTTAGAATTTGCACCCGGTTCCGTACCCTCAACAAAGCTCTCTAAGAAACCTGTCTCGCTACCTGGCTGAACTGGCCTGCCCGTTTCTTTATTTATCAATACGTTAACTATGCCAAGAGGAGGGCGAAAGTCAGATTCACCGTATTTCTTTACTCCAGCTCTCATAAATTCAGTCCATACAGGTAGAGCTGCTTTCGCACCAGTTTCTCCCCATCCAAGAGTCTGGTTTTCATCAAAGCCTGTCCAAACACCAGTTGCTAAATTTTGACTGAAACCTAAAAACCAAGCATCTACATAGTTATTGGTTGTTCCTGTTTTTCCACCTAGAAATGTTGAAACACTTTTTGCCCTACGACCAGTGCCATAAAGAACGACTCCTCGCAAGAGGTTAGTCATTATATAAGCCAACCTAGGGTCATAAACCTGATCACCCCCAAGCGTAAGAAGAAAGGGATTTTGCTTTTCATCCTCAATTTTTTCATCTTCTCGAGTCTTATCCTCATTCAAGGGGTTTAAAGACTCATCTTTTACTAGTTCCGCACTGGGGGTTGGAATATCAACAGTACCCTCCCTGTCCTCTGTCGGAGGTTTCAATGAGCCATAAGACTCCTCAAAAGCTACGGCCTTACCATAGCGATCCGTAATACTAATAATTGCCTTAGGGTAAATCTTTTTCCCGCCGTTTGGAAAGATACTGTAAGTAGCAACAATATCCATTAGAGTTACACCGAAGCTACCCAGAGCTAAAGATAGATCCTGTGCCATATCAGCCTTAAAGCCAATTCTGTTAACAAAATCATGAATTGTACCCACTCCCAGGTCACTCGCAATTTTAACAGTCGGGACATTTCTCGAATGCTCTAAACTGTCTCTTAGCGTAACCGGTCCTTTGAATTTCCCATCATAATTGCGAGGTTTCCAATTGAGAGTCTCATCAACTCCCCCAAGAGTCTCTGGGCTATCTATAATTATACTTGCAGGTGTATATCCATTTTCTATTGCTGCGGCAAAAAGAATTGGCTTAAAGGCTGAGCCAGGCTGCCGTTTTGACTGAATTGCTCTATTAAACTGACTTCTTTTGAAATCGAAGCCTCCAACAAGTGAGACAACTTCCCCGTTGTCAGGATTTAAAGACACAAGAGCCCCCTCTGCATCCGGTTCCTGCTCAAGCAAGCCTTTAAAATAGACCTGCTCTTTTATGAGCTTTTTTGCCTCTTTTGGTTGTTTATCAATATACTTCTGAAAGCTGTCCGTAACATTTGAATAGAGCTTTTCTTTCTTATCTAAAATGCGAATTAAGACCTCATCGCCCCTAGATAGAATCGTGGAAGGTTTAATCACATAAGGATAAAAGTTCCTCTCCTCACTGACTTTTCTCTCATGCGCCCATCGAAAACCCTCATACGGCAAGATCCCGGCAACGCCGCCAATATCGACATATACAACTCTTGCCCAATCATCGATATAAGTAACCAGCCCCTTATAAATCTCTTTCTCTCTCAAATGTTCGTTAAAATTATAACTTTCAGGTATGCCTGGAATGAAGCGGGCTTTTCTTACAGTTTCCCTAAATTTAGTATCATACTCTCGCTTCAGAGTGAGCATTTCGGGATCTAGCTCTAATTCATAGTTTTTTTCGTTTTTATTATTGATCGTAAAGAAAGTTGAACTATCTTTGTAAAAGTCTATTAAGAAATCTGTTCTGTATTTCTCCCATTCCTCTTCCTTCACTTTTGAAAGGGGTCCTTTATACCCTTGCCTCTTATCAACTTCACGAACTGTTTCTTTTACTTCTTTTTCAGCCACTTTTTGAAGTTCATAATCTAAAGTTGTTTGGACAATAAAACCTTCCCTCAGAAAATCTTCTTCTCCAACTAGCTCAACTACTCTTTGTCTAACCCAATCAGTGAAGTGACCAGCTTTAAAATCAGAACCTTTCCTTATTCGAAACTGTGTTTCTTCTTTTATGGCCTGTTCATATTCATCTTGGTTTATTTTACCGGTATCAAACATTCGTCTTAATACGTATTGCTGTCTAATTTTCGCTCGTTTAGGATTTACATAAGGAGAATATTTTCCAGGTGCAACAAGAAGACCTGCGACCATACTTGCTTCCGCTACAGTGGCTTCAGTAAGAGGTTTTCCAAAGTAGCCCTCAAAGGCAGACTTGACCCCATAATAGCCTCCACCAAGATATACCTGATTAAGATAGAGATATAAAATCTCCTCTTTTGAAAACTTCTCTTCAATTCTTTGAGCCAAAAGAAAGTCTTTAATTTTTCGTGATAGAGAACGCTCTCTACTAAGTAAAAGTGACTTTGCTACCTGCTGTGTAATTGTACTTCCCCCCTGAACAACCCTACCTGCTCTTAGGTTTGCAATAAGGGCCCTAAAAACCCCCATGTAATCAACACCAGTATGCTCATAGAAAGAATCGTCTTCGGCAGACAAAAAGGCATCGACAATTCTTTTAGGAATTTCTTCAAACTTTGCCACCTCTCTGTTCTCTCTTCCAAGCTCAGTTAAGACTGTGCCATCTTTACTAAGAATACGAGACGGGATGGATGGATGGTAATCATTCAGAGAGCTAATTTTCGGAAGATCAAATGAATAATACAACAAAATTGAAGTGCCAATAATGGCTCCAACAATCCCAAGGCTAAATACGGCCAATACAATTCTAATTAAGTTTTTTTTCATTATTGTGTTCTCTTTTAACTATTTCTTTTAATTTGTCTTTGGCTATTTTTTTACTTTTAAAAACTAAGTCAGGAACTTTTTTATCTGAATCTAGCTTAAATTCTTTTAAGGGGAGTTTAACGACAAGATCGAAGCTCGAGAAACTCTCCATAGAAACAGAAGCCCCTTTCTCATAGATACCATTTAGTAAGCCATCCCCTCTGCTCCAGCTTATTCCTGCAGATAGGCTATCGATGAGAAGAACCCTTCTTAAACCTAAATCCTCAAGTTGTGCTTTATTATATATCTTGTGTGGAAATGCTGAGCCTAAATTTACCTGATAATTATTTTTAAGATCAAGGTTGGCAATTAAGGCTGTTGAGAGATCCCCCCTTCGAAGAAACTGGACCTCTTTTTTCTTGAAGCTATAGACAGGTACCGCGAGGGTCAGGACACCTTCTTCAATCCTTCTTCCCTCAAGCTCTTTAATAAGGACTTTTCTAGCAATATTAACCCATTCTTTTGAAAAAACTATTTCCTCTTTAGCCTCATTAATGAACTTAAAGAACTTCCACTCAATAAAGTCCGCTTTATAACCAAAAGCATAGTAAGCGGCAATTACTGATGCTAAACCATGACCCATTATAAAGTGTGGTCCATTACCTGATATTTCAAGTTCTTTTAGCAGACTTATATAGCTTAAGCTTCTGTAGAGTCCCGGTCCTAAAATCATTGCAACAGGAAGGGCTTCAGTCTTACTAGACTTACCGATAACTTCAAAGTTTGGTACCGGACCAACCGAGCTATTATCCTGATTCTTTATTTCAGGAAGTGACCTACTGTCATCTTTTGACCAGTCGACGATTAATGGATCTTTTACCGAGTCATTTTTTATTCGATTATTAGCACAAGAAACTAAGCCTAGTGCTACTGCAAATATAAGAGTGGATTTAATCCTCAATGATTTCCTCTTCCTTGAGACTATCTGAAAGCTTAGAAATTTTCTTTTCTACTTTCTCTAAATGTTTTTTACAGTCCTTGTATAGGATGACACCTTTTTCAAACATTTCAAGGCTTTGCTCCAATCCCAAATCTTTTGACTCAAGTTTCTCTACTATGCTTTCCAAATTATTTAAGGATGTCTCAAAGCTCTCGTTACTGGTTTTAGGCATTTTATTCTCCCTATTATTGACGCGGCGTCGCATTTGTGACGGTCGGATGATAAACCAAGGAAAAATATGCCCTAGAGCACTAATTTTGTATAGAAATTCAATTGGTTACGCAGAGGGATAAATTTGCCTCTGTGGAGTATTTGGCACCTATTGTTATAGTTTAGATAGAGCTAGACCACCATGGAGGGTGCGTTTGAAAGAATTATGGGTACCATTATCTGCAGCATTGGCTCAACAGAGGAAGGTTGAAACTATTGCTAACAATGTTGCAAACGCTAATACCAATGGTTTTAAAAAGGACAGAACCGTCTTTAAAGAGCATCTTACTGCTTTTGAAAAAGGTGTTGATGTTGACCTCCCTAATAAAGAGTGGGCACCAGAGGATTTTTATAGGTCTTACGGTGCAGAAAAAGCCCATGTTAAAGTAGATGGCTCTTACACCAACTTTTCCCAAGGCCAAATAAGGCCCACGAACAATCCTCTCGATATTGCTTTAGAGGGAAAAGGATTTTTAGAAGTCTTAGGTCCCAATGGAGTTCGCTATACTCGAAAGGGAAATCTTTTTATAAACAACAACAATGAATTGGTAACAGATTTAGGCATGAAGGTCCTCGCGAGGGTCGACTTGCCAGAAGTAGGAAATGGACAAGAGGTTATTGACGTCATTAAACAGATTCCCGCAGCAGAAGACAGGGTAATTAAGTTAGGTGCAGGGAAAATTACGATTAACAGTCAAGGTGAACTCTTTCAAAAAGGTGCTCTTGTCAGCCAACTAAATGTTATCGAGTTTAAGGAGCCAACTTCACTTAAAAAAGAGGGCAACTCTCTCTACGGAAATACAGATACTAGAAATATCAAGAAGACACAGAAAGAAACTATTGTTCACCAGGGAGCAGTGGAGCTTTCTAATGTTAATCCAGTAGAAGAAATGAGTAAGCTAATAAAGGCTCACCGAAATATGGAAAGTATTCAGAGAGCAATAAAAACATACGATAGCATGGCACAGAAAGCATATAACGATATTGCGAGGTTTTAAGTGAGTCTTAAATTTATATCTCTTATTCTCTTCCTGACATTAACAATGAGGGCCAATGCGATCATGAGGGCTTTAAACACTGCCGCAACAGGAATGGCTGCTCAAGAAGTCAATGTTAATACAATATCGAATAATATCGCTAACGTTAATACGACTGGGTATAAAAAAGAACGAACTGAGTTTGAAAGTCTCCATTATCATACGATTAAAGAAGCCGGGAGCAAGACCAGCAACAATAGTGTTCACAATGTTGGTTATCAAATTGGCTCTGGAGCTCGAGTTTCTGGTATTGCAAGAGAGTTCAGCCAGGGCGCTCCCCAAATTACAAACAACCCCTTTGATTTAATGATCAATGGCGAAGGCTTCTTTGCAGTAATTTTACCAAACCAAGGCTTAGCCTTTACCCGTGATGGTAGTTTCAATGTTAATAGCCAAGGCATACTTGTAAACAAGCAGGGCTATACGCTTGCTCCATCCTTTCAGTTTCCTCCAAATACAATGAGCGTAAATATATCTGAGAACGGTCTCGTAGAGGCATTCATAAAAGACCAAATTGAGCCCAACAATATTGGCCAGATCCCAGTTTATACCTTTGCCAACTCTGCTGGTCTTTCTGCTCTTGGCGGAAATAACTACAAAACGACAATGTCCAGTGGAGCTCCAATACAAAATATTGCTGGAGAATCAAATTCTGGGATCATTCGGCAGGGAGCTCTAGAGGCCAGCAATGTGAGTATTATGAACGAGATGACAAACCTAATAAAAGCTCAAAGAGCTTATGAAATGAATTCGAAAGTCATGAAGGTGGCCGACGATATCCTACAAACGATCAACACAATAAGATAATCTATGGATATAAAGAAAAGCATTATAGCAATTACCTTTATCATATCCCTCAGTGCATTTCCTTGTACTTTTGAAGGTGGGTTTCGTCTTTATACGAATAACAAGCCCCATTCACTACCAGAATCTATTAAACACAAAGACTGTAGCAGTAAACAAATCACTAGCCTTCTTAATCTCTTAAATGATTTCCAGGGAACACTTTCACAGAGGGTTATTAATTCAGAGCTTCGCAAGGAAGAAATTTATCTTAAAAAAGCTATTTTCGTTAAAAGTCTCGAGTCTTTAATTAACGAAAAGGTTAATACCCCAAAGGGATGGAAGCTAATGAATCCCATCCCAATCTCCCCAAAAATGAATTTCTTTACGGTACTAGCCGAAGAAAACATCAGTATTCATTGCGATAACTGTAATCAACCAGGAAATAGAAGCTTAAAGATCGTTCGCTCTAATCCTATTAGTGGTAAAACAGACCAACAGTGGGCCAAGGTAGAAGTCGCAGTTAAAGGTAATTCGTTAATTGCCAAGCAAAATATACCTGTCAATAACAAGGCTCTCAACCCATCCGACTTCGAAGAGAGGAGCTTTTATAGCACTAACCCAGAAAAGTTCTTCACTAATAAGTCTCAACTTGTTTTTTACAAACTGAACAAAGCAATTACTCAAGGAAGCTCATTAAACTTTTCAGATATTAGCTCCATAAACCTTATTAAAATGGGTCGTCCAGTAAGAGTCATCCTACGCTCTGGCACATTAATACTTCAAAGCAAGGCCGTCGCCAATCAATCAGGTAAGCTAGGTGACGTTATAAGGTTGAGAAACCTTTCAACTAATAAAACTATAATTGGAAAAGTTACCGATTTTAACAAAGTGGAAGTCGAACTATGAAAAGCTTAATTCTTTTACTCCTCTCCTTATTTCTTTTTAGTAGCTGCTCAAACTATATTGCTCAGATGCATAAAGAGTTCGATCGAGCAGAAGGTGTAAGGCCTCCTGCAGAGAGAGATAAGTTTGCCATGTATCGCGGAAACCAAAGAATGATGCCCAAGCAAAAGCCAATGGTTAATTCTGATTCCAATCCCTATGTTGTTCCCTCTGTTAAACGGAAGTATTCCAACCCAGATAAGAACAAAAGGTATAAAGCAAATGACCTTGCTGACAATGCCGGAGACGGAAGCCTCTGGTCGGGGGTTGAGGGAAGAGACAATTACCTCTTCACTCAAAATGATAAGAAAAGTCATGGAGATATAATTTTAATAAAAGTAGCAGGGAAATTGAAAAATGATATTACTGCTGAACTAAGAAGGGCCTTTCCATCCCCTATAAAAAGCCAAGAAAACAATAAAGAAGAAGACAAGGGGAAGGCTCCGGCGTCAACCACTGCTGAAACACCAACTGGTGGTGATGATCAAAACGTAGATGCTTCAACCGACAAAGTCTACGATAGAGTATCTAGTGTGGTCGTAGAAGAAATTAATGAAGATCATCTTTTATTGAGAGGGAGAAAGAATGTCCTCTATAAGAACAGAAAAAGAGTCATCGAAATACAAGCTCTTGTAGCGAGAAGAGATGTTTTGGATGATGACACTATTAATTCAAACAAAGTTATTGAAAACCAGGTTTCTATCGTTAGGTAAAATATGAAAAAGTACTTTGCTATTCTTCTTCTCTTAATTTCTTATGCTCCTCTTTCAAAAATGAGCAGGCTTAAAGATCTGGTTCATGTTAAGGGCGTCAGGGAAAACCCCATTATCGGCTATGGCCTCGTTATAGGGTTAAATGGCACCGGAGATGGTGGCGGGGAAATTGTCGACAGTTCACTCAAGAGAATGTTCCAAAAGCTTGGCTTAAACCCAACGAGAGAGATATCAAGTAAAAATGTTGCCAGTGTTATCGTAACAGCAAAGCTTCCTGCTTTTGGAAGGATTGGTCAAAAAATCGATATTTCTGTTTCCAGCATTGGCGATTCTAACTCTTTAGCTGGCGGCAAGCTCTTGGTTACTCCCTTAAAAGGTGGTGATGGAAAAATCTACGCAGTAGCTAGTGGAAATGTTTCAATCGGTGGCTTAAATAAGGGAAAAGCCTTTCCAACAAGCGGCCTAATTGCAAACGGAGCAACTATTGAAAGAGAGATTAATTTCGCATTCAACGAAAAGAAGTCTATTCGCCTTAGCCTAAATAATTCTGATTTTACGACAGCTGCTCGGATCGAAAAAACAATTAACCAAGAACTTGGTGGAAAATATGCTATTTCTAAAGATGCCACAACAATAGACCTTGTCGTACCAGTCCACTATCAAAGAAAAGTTGTTCAATTAATGGCAATTCTTGAAAACTTTAAAGTTTTTAGCGATCAAAAAGCTAAAATCGTTATTAATGAAAGAACCGGAACTATAGTTGCCGGTGGAGAGGTTGTTATTCATCCCGTTGCCATTAGTCACGGAGATCTCACCATCGAAATAAAAGGTGGAGGAAATGATAAACCCGACTCTTTTTATCTGATTGAAAAGAAGACTACTTTGAATGAATTAGTTAAAAGCCTCAATGCCTTTGGCACAACCCCTGAAGATCTTATTTCCATTTTTCAGGCACTTAAGAGCAATGGGGCCCTTGTCGGAGAAATTGAACTAATTTAATAAGAATTATTTTCTTGTTTAGTCCCGATGGGACATTTTTGCTAAAGTTTGATAAAATTAAGTGGTAGAGCGGCTTTCAAGGATTGAAAGTTGAAAAGTGCAAAGGATGGCATGAAAATTTATCGTGAAAACATTCAAAAGCATAAAGACACAGAGAGGGAGAAAGCGAACTTCCAAACTGATCCCTTTAAGTATGTACCAGATGAATATAAGCAGGTTGCCAGAGGGCTAGAGCAGCAGTTCGCTGAATACATGGTCCAAAATATGCATAAATCTATTGGCAACGACTCCAAAGATGGTACTGCACTAGATTATTATAAGAACCTGCTCCACACTGAGGAAGCTAAAAATCTCACTGAAGTAAATAACGGATTAGGATTACAAAAGATGATCCTTAATCAAATATACCCAGAGAAGTTTCGAAATAAAGAAGCACTTTCAGCTTATCAAGCAAGTCAAAACAAAGATATTTACAACAAAAACTCAATAGAGCTTGAAGGGCCCCTTCAAAAAAGCTCCATTGAAATTAAGAAGAAAGATTTCATAGGAAATCCGAGCCGGGAGGCTACACATGAGTAAAATTGATCCAAATGCATCACGTTCTAGTTTTTTTCCTAATAGTAAGGAAACAAAACGGGTAAAGCCTCGTTCCATCAACTCCAGCCTCATTCAGCGTAATGACTCGATGAGACAAAAGGAGATTGAGAACAAAACAGGGTCGCATGCAAAAGTAGATATCCCATCAGCAGTAAGAGACTTTGCTAAAATTAAAAAGGCTGTCGATCGTGCACCAGACATAGATAATAGTGAAAAGGTTGCCCGCCTCAAGGCTCAAGTTCAAGCCGGCACCTACAGTGTTGATTACGATAAACTTGCAGATAAAATTTTATCCTCTGAGTTTTAGGGAGTTTAAAAATGGAAGGTAATTTGGATACATTACAAACATTTTATTTCAGAGTTACTGATATCTGGCGAAGATTTTGCGAAGAGCACTCTATTCTTTTAGATAAGACCTTCGATGAGTACTCTCTTTTACTTGCCAGTGACATTGAAGGTCTTGAACCACTTATTTTAGAGAAAAACGAAATCGTAAAAAACATCAGCCTGCTTGAAAGCGCAAGAGAAAGAGTTATTGAAGATCTAAATGTCTTCTTAGTTAAAAACAATCAAAAAGAAGTAGAGTCAATTGGCGAGCTCATTGAAGTAATGGAACTATTCGAAAATGAAAAAAGCCAAAAGCACTTATTCCGCTTTAATAGTCTTCTTATCGATATTATTGAAAAAATTAAAGAGCAAAATAAGAAAAATCAAGTCTTCTTGAACAAGGCAATTAACAGCTTAAAGGATATACGAGAAGATGCCCTAGGGCATAAGTCTTACTCGACTTATAACAACAAAGGCGTTTCGGTTAAACCGGCTCGCTGAAGGCTAGAAATTGGTTGATATTTTAGGAATTGGAAATTCTGGATTAAATGCAGCTAAAAAGTCCTTGGAGACGACAGGCCACAATATATCCAATGTCAACACCAAGGGTTACTCAAGGCAACGGGTAAACCAAGTAACCAACAATCCTATTAGTAAATCCGGACTTATTCAGGGCACTGGTACTCGAGTTAGATCTATTGAAAGAACACATGATCCCTTTGTTGAGAAACGACTACAAAAGGCAATATCTAGCGAAGCCTATAGTCAATATCGACATGAAGAACTTTCGCAAGTTGAAAATATCTTTAACGAAATTGATACTGGCGGCTTAAACAATATAATTAACAAGTTTTACAATGCCTTTAGAGAGCTTTCCAGCCAACCAGATAATGAAACAATGCGCTCTGTAGTTAGAGATACAGCGGGTCTTGTCGTTAAGGACTTTTCAAGAATTAGAGATGAACTTGATACCCTCTCTAGAAGTATTGACCAGAAGTTAAACGGTGAAATTAAAGACATAAATGCCATCGCTGAAAATATCACAGAGTTAAATATTAGAATTGCGAACCTTGAAGCAGGCGGAGACGAAACTGGCGACCTGAGAGACCAAAGAGATGTGGCCATCAGAGATCTTTCGAAAAGTTTTAAAGTTCACACCTACAGCGACAATCACAATAACTTTATTGTCAGTGCTGTTGGCGTTGGAACGATTGTAGCGGGTGGTCAATATCAAGAGCTTGCCGCTAGCGCTACATCAAGAAAAGACTCTACGAGTGGAATGGATGGCTCCTTTGAAATCTTTTTCAAAAGTAGACCTTCTCAAAAAATCACACCTAAATTTAAAAGTGGCCGGCTTTCAACACTCGTAAGGGTTAGAAATGCAGACATTCAAAGTCTTCAAAAAGAAATGGATCGTGTCGCTTTTGATTTCGCAAAGTCGGTAAATGCTATTCATAAAAGAGGGCATGTTGGCCGGAAGGTCGAGGTTGGACCGGATGGTAAGGCTGTTGCTTATGACAAAAAGGGCGCGACAACAGGTATAAACTTCTTTGAAATCAGCGACCAACCTGAAGGTGCCATTTACAGCTTAGCTCTGAGCAAGGAAGTAGAGGAAGATATTAGTAATATTGTCACTGCTCTTTCTCCAAACTCACCAGGTGATAACCGAATCAGTTTAGCCATAAGTAAGCTTCAACACGAAAAATTCATGGCTGATGGTACAGCAACAATTGAGGAACAATTCCTCAAAACAGTTGGTAACGTAGGCGTAGAAGTTGGAAAAGCTAAACTGGATGCCGAACAGATGGAGGGCATACGTGTTCAAGTTGAAACTGTTAAGGAAAGAATTAGTGGTGTCTCTCTCGATGAAGAAACATCCAACATGGTTAGGTTCCAACATGCATATGATGCTGCGGCAAAGGTAATGCAAACAGCGTCTGAAATGTTCGATACTGTTTTAAATATTAAAAGGTAATAAATGACTAGGGTCTCGGAAAACAGCGCCTCACATTCATTAGCCTTCACCTTAGGTAAAACTAAGGAGAAGATGGAAAACCTTCAACTCAAGGGCTCTAGCCTCAAGGCAATTACACGCCCAAGTGACAACCCGATTAGTAACGTAGAGGCAATGAGCCTAAAATCAAGAATAAAAAATAATGAGCAATATACTAGAAATGCAGAGTATGCAGAACTTCACTTAAATTCGACAGAGAAAGCCATAGAACAAGTCGTCGACATTCTCAATAAAGCCAAAGAGATTGCCATTGCTCAATCCTCGGACTTCTATGATTCAAATATTCGCGAGAACGTTTCAAATGAGATTAAGCAACTGCGAAATCAGGCGCTGGCCATTGCCAACAAACGTGTTGGAAACAAATATTTATTTGGTGGCTACAAAACTCTTTCAAAACCCTTTTCAAACTCTGGCGAGTACCAAGGGGATAAAGGCTCTATTACGGTAGAGATTTCTAAAGACTTCTTTGTCCCTATCAATCTTAACGGGAAGGAAGTTTTCTACACAAGTGATGAATCTAGCAGCTCTCAGCCAAATCCTTTTAAAGAGGTTAGCCCCAAAGACGCTCTCCCTCCCGAACTTCGTGAGCAAGAGCCTAAAAAGCCTGTAAATCGAGACCTGGCCTCTGAGAAAGAGCAGCCTTCAGCCTATCAAAATAGGAGTAATGTATTTTCATTACTTGATGGGCTTACCTCCTCACTAGAGAACAATGATCCTACTTACACACAAAGCTTACTTGAGAAGTTTGATGACGCAGTTAATAGACTTGTGACGATGAGAACTAAGGTCGGCTCTATTATGAATAGTGTCCAATCTTCGGTCGTCTCTAACGAAGACACAAAGCTTGACGCAGCAAGTCGACGCAGTAAGCTAGTTGACGCAGACATTACTGAGCTCTTTAGCGACATTACGCGTCAGCAGGATATTTTAAAAACAACTTATAAAGCCAGCCAAGGCATTATGAATCACAAACTCCTCGACTTTCTTAGGTAAATTTTACATTTACCTTCAAATTATCCCTACGATTATGTAATTACCCTCAAACTTATTTTTTTTACTTGCCTTTACAATTGGCAAATATTATATGAAGGTTTCGGACCGGAACAGGAAGGTTCAGGAATCCTATTGAGGGAACATTTATGTTAGTTTTGACACGGAAGCTGGGCGAAAGTATAGCCATCGACGATCACATTAAAATTGTTGTGGTGCAGATAAAGGGAAAACAAGTTAGACTTGGTATCAAAGCGCCTAAGGAAACTAAAATTCACCGTGAAGAGGTCTACCAGGCCATCCAAGACCAAAATACAGAAGCATCCCAAAGTGATTTAAGTAGCTTATCTGACCTTACATCTGACCTTAAGAAGAAGTAAATTCCCACTTGCTTTCTCGATTCTTTGACTGCTAGAATCAATTACCAGGCCGTCATGGCTCATATTTGGGAGGCAGTCAAGTGAAACTCAACACATCTAGATTTGGCGAATTAGAAGTCGATAAGAAAGACATAATTGTCTTTAAGGAAGGCCTTCTTGGGTTTGAAAACTTAAAGAAGTTTTTTATAGTTGATCCGGGTGATCAAACACTTATCCTTTGGTTTCAATCCGCGGAAGACCCTGCAACTGCTTTTCCTATCATAGAGCCAAAAATCTTTAAGCCAGAATACATTGTTAAGTTATTACCAGCAGAGCTGGCCTCTCTTGACCTCGAGTCAATTAACGATGCTTCTGTTTATACAATACTTACCATTCCAAAGGTTGTGACTGAGATGTCTGCAAACCTGAAAGCGCCCATAGTTATCAACAATAAAACTAAAATTGCTCGTCAAATAGTTCTTCAAGACAGCAAGCTTGAGGTCCGTTGTCAGATGTATATGGAGCTTAAGAGGTATATTGTTAACTACTCTTCTGATGACAGCACTAGAACTACCGCTCAGGCGCCTAAGGTTGCCAATAGTGAAACACAACCTTTTGAAGAGAATACTTCTAAAGAAGAAAATGCTAACACGACTGGAAAAGAAGCTTAGTTTTTAAAAAACAAATAAGTAATGAAAAGCCCGCGATCAGCGGGCTTTTTTTTTATGACAAGGTTGTTTCTGTAGCAGTTCTAGAAAGGTTTAAGTACATTAAGGCCTCATCGTTTCGCGGGTCTTTAGAAATAACCTTTTCCCATTCTGACTGGGCCTCTAGAATTTTGCCACAACCATAGTAAAGGACCCCAAGGGCTATTCTCGCAGGCAAGTAATTTGGACACTCTTGCTTTAGTGTCTTTAACTCATCAAATGCCTTATTGAGATAATTCTTTTTTGCATAAGTTTTAGCAATCTTAATTCTTACTTCATTATTTTCAGGGTCAAGGTTTCTGACTTTATTATATTCAAATAAAGCTTCATCAAATCGATTGTAAGTAAAATACATCTCAGCCAGCTCATAGTGCTTTAAGGAGAACTTTCTATTTATATGACCGTCCTCTAAAAAGGTATCTGATTGGCCGCTTTTAACTCTTTTGTTTGCCACCTCAAAGATCTTCTTTGCTTCTTCATATTGTCCAATATCATTGTACAAAACAGACAAACTTATGGCCGCATCCGTATGGGCAGGATCTAAAGAGAGGCACTTGTTGAATCCTTTTATCGCCTTACCAATCTCGCCTCTTAAATGAAAGATATTGGCCATTAGGAAGTAAGTCTTTGAGAGAAGACTTTTATCATCTCTCTCAGTCTCTATAATATCATTTAAGAATGCTAGCGCCTTTTTGTGCTCAGACCTGTCGAATAGGTCCTTTGCTTTCCTATACTGTTCATTTTTCTTCAATGACTGCACCAAGGCTCCTTTTACTCTACGCTGGACAAGCAACTTGAGTAGGCTTCATTTAGTTCATTTTTGTATTTTTCATCAATTAAGTTAACATAAATCTCTTTATGCTCGCGACAGAACTTTGGGTCTCTGAGCTCTATGGATGACTCCATAGCTCTCAACATTGCATGCGCCCTTAGTTCTGGTTCGTTAAATTCTTGAATAATATTTTTATATCTAAATCTTGCAGCATCATAAACTTCAGTTTTAAAGTAAAAATCCGCAATATATTTTTCTTTATCCCGTATCATCTTTTTGCACTCAGCGATTCTTTCTCTTGATACCTCAATTTTATCACTCGCCGGAAACACTTTTTGTAATTCTTGATAATACTTTATGGCCTCAAATGCTGGACTTAAGTCTCTGTCGTGAGTGTCTGGTGTTTGCTTATAAAAAGACTCTCCGATCATCCATAAAACATAGTCTGCTTTCTTATGTCTTGGGTGAAAGTCTTTAAAAACAATGTAAGCCGCAGCTGCTTCAGCATAGTTTTCTTGTTTAAAAAGAACATCTGCACCAAGAAGCTCTGCAAAGGTTGCATAGTATGAATAGGGAAACTTACTTCTTATGCGATTTAATTTTTCAGTCGCAAGGATAAAGCGCCCTGACTCCATCAGTTCCTGAGCTTCTTGATATAAAATTTCTGCCTCTGTAGAGCCCTTGGGCCTAGGAGTGCTACAAGAATTCATAAGGATAAAGACGAAAAGCAAAGCAAGTAAGCGCAACTGAATCTCCATGTTTATATTGTGATGATATTATCAACCTTTAACAAACATCGTCAAAATGATTCACTCATCCGCCCTGGTAAACTTCCTTGTAAACCTCCTGAATTATGAGCTTTACCGCTGCCGCCATGGGAATAGAAATAATCATACCGATAATGCCCAGCCATTGTGAACCCAAGATAACGGAGACCACTACCGTCAATGGATGGAGGTCGACTATCTTTGAAACAAGAATCGGGAAGACAATGGCTATGTCGATGGCATTTGCGACTAAAAAGAGAGTAATTATCGCTCCTAATGTCGTACCACCGCCATACTCTGCCAAGGCAAATAGAATGGCCGGAACAAAGCCCAAAGCTGGCCCAAGGTAAGGAATGATATTAGTGAAGGCGGAAATTAACCCAAATAACAAGGCGAACCTCACGTTAAGGATCAGTAAGCCAGATGTAATAACAATACCTACAATTGAAGCCTCAACAAACTTGGCGAAAATATAGTCTCCCAGCTTTTTATTGAATTGGTGAGACAGGTTGTAAAATCTTTCAAAAATACTATTGGGAGTAAGGCGCAAAATTCCAACCTTAAATGCTCTTCCATCTTTTAGGAGAAAAAAGACAATTAATGGTATTAAAAACACCCACTCGATAAAAGAAGCAACGAGCTTCGGAGCATTCAGTAATACTTTTGTTGAAGCGCCCCGCACCCATTCAACCGCTTGCAAAAAGTATTTATCGCTGATTTCAAAAGATGTTTTTTCCTTTACCTCTTCCCTAAATTCAGAATATTTCTCCGTTACATACCTCTCAACCTTTGGCAGATAGTATTGAATATTTTCAGCTTCCGCCGTTACTGTGGGGACGATCTTAATAAACGGATATGTTGAAAAGAAAATCAGGCTTGAAAACACAATCCAAATAGATCCTGTTCTATTGATCCCAATTTTCTCTAATGTTGGCACAGCTGGAGAAATAATAAGATAAATAACATAACCCAAAAGAACCGGAACCCCAACTCTTGGCATAGACACGAGAAGGGCAAAGACGAAAGTAAATAAGCCAAAAAAGAAGCCAAGCTTAAACTTTTCCCTCTTTGGTATTGGCTTACTCTCCAGCATCATTTTCCTTCTCTAAAGAAACAATTTTATACTTAAGCTCCTGAACCTCTACAGTAAGAGAGAAGAGACGGTTGGCAACAATAAGGCTGATTGATTGCAGTAACTTTGCCGCTATAAGTGGGTAGTGATTTATAAGCTCGTCCATATCAGGTTTAAATAGACCTAATAACTCGCATCCTTGCCTGCTGATGGCCGACGCATTTCTCACACTATTTTCTTGTAAGAGCGCAAGCTCTCCAAAGTAGTCATATTTCTCCAGAGTTAATAAATGATCAGACTTTTTCTCATCACCACTTGGTGAAGTCGAGGCCACAACGATATCTGTATAGCCGGAGTAAATCAGGTAAAAACCGACTCCCAAGTCGCCTTGCTTAAAGACAGTTTCTCCCGCATTAAAAGATCTAAAATGCATAAAGTGAGAGAGAATGCGAAGCTCGTTTTCACTAAAGTTCTTCAAGACTTCAATTTTTCTTAAAAATCTGGGAACAGAGTCAGACTTTTTACCAATAAGTGGATTTGACTGCCAAAAGTACTTTAGAACATTTATCTCCAGCCTTTTGGGTAAAGGTTCACTTCTTTCAATCTTTCTTCCAATTTCATCTTCGTAGCTCATCTAAAATCCAATCCATCTAATAGAAACCTATTTCTTTTATTTCAACCCAACCCCTAATCTCTTTGGGACTCATCACGTAACTCCATCCATCATGAGCTTGATTAAGAATAACCCTACTACCAGAGCTAATTACCCCAAAGTCTGTGTATATTTTTGAGGGCCCCTCATAAACTCGTAAATCCTGTAGCGCTACCCCGACCCTTAGACCCCTCTCCAATGAAAACTTGGTGACAGTGGGAATGAGTGCGATAACCAAGAGAAGGCCAAGAACCAATCCCCTTCCCTTATATTTAAACCTGAAGAGCAGAAGAGATAGTGACGTCAATAGTAAGCTCAAAATCAAAAACATATTCATAGGCGTATCCAAAAACTTAGCCACAACTGTTTCTTCTAGGCTCTTTGCCTTTGATGGATCATAGATCTCAGCCTTTGAATTTATAAACTCTAAATTTTTATATAGCATTGGGAAAGTAAAGCCCTGCTCTCGAGCTTTTTCCAAGTGAAACCTGGCGGGGCCAAGATTATTTTTCTTTAAATACAAAGACCCAATATTGTAGTGAAACAAACCTGGATCTAAGGTACTTTTCGCTTTTAAAATGACATCAATTGCTTGATCATAATCTTTATTTACAAAAAATTTCTTGGCCTCTGTTAAAGCCTCGTCTTTATTTAAAGTCATGATATTATTATCTTAGCCACCCAAGTTTAATTCAAGTAAGCAAATTAGGCTTTTTATGAACGACACTCAGCAGCAAGCCCATAAACTCTTTAGCCAAATTCTACTCATGTCTCGAGAGTATGAGACCATAACACTTGAAGACCAAGTGTTTCCTTCGGGTACAGGTCCCTTTTTATCCAAGGGCGAGGAACAAGTTATCAACCTATCTGGTACGTGCGGGCTATTGGGTTATGGTCATCCTGTTAATCTTAAGGCCAAGCTGTTTAACCTGCTGGATAGCGAAAGCTCAAAATCTGGGGAAAGCGTTCAATCCTTAATGTCTGATTGGGACGATTTTATTAGTGAAAGAATAGGCATTCGGGTCTCCTTGAGTCCCTTCTGCAAAACTTCTCAAGGTATTATTACCAATACACCAGGGAGAAGTTCGGCATTCTTGGATAAAGCGGCCATTGGATTGCTTAAGAGTCATAACTCACTTACTTTGTTCAACTTTTTGTCATTTCCTACTGAAATCATTTTAGGCAAAGCGAAAACCCCCTTCACTATTTCTTCTGCAGTATTCCATGAGTTAAAGCTTGTTTTGAAGTTTCTGCGTGACGGAGGCTTTTATGGGGCGGATGGGCATGTTGAACTTAAAGCAAATCTCATAAAAGAAACTTTTAAAGAGTGCCAAGGCGCTTCACTTTTTGAAGGTTTAACATTCAGCCTAAACCAATTAAGTTCTCAGCGAGTAACCCTAAGCAAAGAACAGGCGATATTCCCACTTAGCTTTGACAAGGAAATGCTTCAAATAATTAAAGATTCTTTCTCTCTGGAGAAACCATAATGTTTATCCTTAGACCGGCTAAGATAGGGGACCTGGACCAAGTTTATGAATTAAGTTTATTAATGAACTTTATAAACTTACCCCGAGAGAGAGAGACTCTTGAAAAGAAGATATATAATTCTGAGAAAAGCTTTTTAAATGCCCACCAAGACCTTTCTAAAAATCAATTTCTATTTGTTTTAGAGGATTTATCATCGAAGAAAGTCATTGGTATCAGCATAATTCACGGTAAACATGGAACCGAAGATGAACCACATTTTTTCCTTAAGGTAGATCAGGAAAATAAGTATAGCAAGTCTCTCAATACTGGTTTTATTCATGGAACACTAAAGCTTGGCCATGAAACTAATGGATACACCGAAATTGGAGGCCTTGTCCTGGATGGTGCATATCGAGGCCATAAGCTAAAGCTTGGGAAGGCACTATCTTTTATTCGCTTTCTTTACATCGGTTTGAATAAACATCTATTCACTGAAAATCTTCATGTGGAGCTTATGCCTCCTTTTGACAAAAATGGTCGTTCTCCACTATGGGAAGCAATTGGGAGAAAATTTCTCAACATGGAATATCTGGATGCAGATATTCTATCAAGAGGAAATAAAGAGTTTATTCTCTCATTATTTCCGAGAGACACTATATATGAAACGCTGCTTCCCATTGAAGCAAGGGATGCCATTGGTAAAGTTGGCAAAGAAACTCTTCCCGTTAAAAGGATGCTTGAAGAAATAGGCTTTCAATATACGAACCAAGTAGACCCATTTGATGGAGGCCCCCATTTTAGAGCGTCTGTATCCAATATTAAATGTATTAAAAACTTAAAAGAATTTAAACTCAGCTTTTCCGACACATTGGCCGAGGATCTCTATCTTCTAAGGCCTTTCCCCTTAGACGATAATTCTAGCTTTACTGTTTATCTTTGTCCTGCCAAGTTAAACAATGATATCCTTGAAATTGGAAGAGAGTTTAAAAGTATCTTTCCCAATCAAACTGCGGTTGGCTTTAACTACTGAGGGAATATGGAATACGAAATTAAAGGGAATTATTTTTTCGGTAAATACAATTCTTCTTCGCGAAAAGGCCCAGAGGGTGTTGAGCACTTTATTAAACGAGAAAGCCCTGCAAATGTTGATAATTTACTCTGGGAAATGCCAATTGTTTACTCGCAAGTCGACGAATCAATTGAGAGTGCTAAGGAAGGCTTTCAGTTTTGGAAAAGAACTTCTCTAGAAGATAGGATCAACTTCCTAAAAAAATATCAAGAACAGGTTATTGCCAAAAAAGATGACATTGCTCGCGCTATTTCTTTAGAAATGGGCAAACCTCTTTGGGAAGCTCTTGGGGAAGCCAATAGCGTTATTGGAAAGGTCGATATTACTATTAATGAGTCCCTCCCCAGAGTTCACGATAAAAAATATAAAGAGATTATGCCTGATGTTGACGGTGAACTGTTGTATCGGCCAATAGGCCCGTCTTTAATTATAGGCCCCTTTAATTTTCCCTGTCACTTGGCCAACACACAAATTCTTGCGGCGCTTATTACTGGGAACACAATTATTTTTAAGCCTTCTGAAAAAACGGCATATAGTGCGCAACTTCTCATCGATTGTTTCCATGAGGCTGGCTTTCCCAAAGGTGTAATAAACTTAATGCAAGGTGATGGAGAAATCGCCAGGCGCCTCATTAACTCAAAAGACATAAAAGGTGTTTATTTTACTGGTAGCAAAGATGTTGGACTTGAAATTCTAAAATCTACTTGTAATGACCTCACAAAACTTGTTGCATTAGAACTAGGTGGTAAAAATCCAGCAATCATACATCACGACTGTAATATTGACCTGGCTATTGAAGAGTTGCTTAAAGCAGCATTCTTAACCTCAGGCCAACGGTGTACAAGCACAAGCATTGTTGCAATTCATGAAAACATTGCTGAAGGATTTATTGAAAGATTCCACTCTCTCAGTAAAGGTATAATTGTCGACCATCCCATCGATTATGAAGTTGAACCCTTTATGGGGCCCTTAGTTGATCAAAGAGCCGTAGACAACTACCTACTCTACATGGGAATGGCAAAGCGCGAGGGTATTGAAGAAGTAATGAGAGGCAAGCAGATCTCTAAACGTTTTAACGGATTTTATGTTAGCCCCAGTATACACTTCACAAAGAGCTGGAATAGTGATTCCCATTTTCTCTCAAGTGAAATTTTTGGACCAAACTGTACTTTTGTCACCTACTCAGACCTAGATGAAGCAATTAATATTGCTAACAGCACCGAATACGGTCTTGCTGCCGGTATATTTACTCAAGACGAAAGTATTTTTAGAAAATGTTACGAAGACATTGAGGCTGGATTAATAAACTTTAATCGCTCTACCTGTGGTGCCAGCCCCAAACTTCCATTTGGTGGCCTAAAAAACTCTGGCAACTACAGGCCGGCTGCAGTCAGTATGATTGATAGCTGCGTACTTCAAAAAGCCAGTCTTCAACTAAAAAAAACTGAAGCCTCAGGTCTCAATACAATTAAAGGACTGAAGTTACCATAGTGTTTAGGCTTGTTTTTTGTTAACTAAGACACCCTTACTATCAGAGTAAGCGTTTTCTTCTCGTTTACTTTTATCTAGTTCAATAGTTACACTTCCAGTCGTTTTATATAGTGTCAGCACTTCCATTGATTTAATCTTCGAGTAACTTTTAAATAACTTTTTCTTCTGTTCCAGAATGAGTGTACTTGTTTGCTGCTTTTGACCGTTCCCCTTCCGTTTTGCAAATCTCTTCGGTCCTAAAACGGTCTGATCCATCTTCTTAAATGCCTTATCATATTCTGCCATCAGCTTAATTACTCTTGGACCAACCTGAGCGGAAAAGCTCTCTTCTAATTCCTGATGAACTCCATCGAAAGGAAGAATTTTCGCCTTACCCTCATCACCTTCTGTCTCACTTATTTCTTCATCCTGAGCTTTTTCCATGACCTTTTCAAAGCTATTTCCTACCAGGTCAGCCTCTGTAAGCAGGGAAAGTGAAACTTTTTTCTTACCACCATAAGATGTGGTTAACTCAGAAATCTCCTCTGGCGTGAGAATTCTGAGTAAGTCTTTTATGAGCTGTCTTTTAAATTCCATTACACACTCCAAATACCCTATCGTCACTATCGGGTATTATCTTGAGTCCTACCTCTCCCTGACGTAATTTCAGAACCTTACGAGGGTGGACAATGTAACCCCCTAAATTTATGGCTAGACAAAAACGAGGATAATACTTATAAATGATTATTCGAACGAATGGAATGGGGTGTGGCGCAGCGGTAGCGCAGCGGACTGTTAATCCGTTGGTCGCGAGTTCGAATCTCGCCACCCCAGCCATTTTTCTCTACTTCTGGTTAATTCATGAAAATAGCATCAGCTTTTCTCAACGGTCCTTGGAAACAAGAAGCAAAAAATCTTAAAGAATCCTACGAGCAATTCCTTAGTGAAATAAGAGAAGATATTGAAGAAGGCCATGATAGTGAATTTTTAAGTTCAGACTTTCAAGAAGAGTTCAGAGTTATTATTTTTAATGATTCTCTTAACCACTATAACTTTCTTAAATTTTTTTGGTTAAACCTAGTTGATAGGTTAATTGATACTCTTTCAATTTTTGAGGATCCTATAGAGGACAATGCAGACTTAATAAGTTTCTTTAGTAACTCTGAATATCTTGGCTTCATTCTAGATGAACTAGAATCAGGAAAACACCCTGATGATATTATTGAGAGTGTTATTGATGCACAAGAAGTTCAAATTGTTTGTTTCTACTACCTCCATATTTCTAAAGACCTTTGGGAGCCAAACGGACCGGTCAATTATCAGGCACAGTTTGAACTAGGCGACTTTAAGCAGGGTATACATCTAGGCCAAGAGCTATACTTTTACGAAGTTCCCGCTGCTTTTGATATTGCTGCTCTTCCAGTTGTGGCCTTTGATCCAATAGAAAAAGAATTAGCTCTAAGTGATGGCGATCTTTATTTTAAAATTAATGGAATTCCATCTGCTAAAATTGAAATTCCAAGTCTTTCTCTCTTAAAGAATTATTCAAATGATGAAAAACGCTTCGAAGCGGAAAAGAAAAAGTTCTTAGAGGCCACCAGCATCATTTCATCACTTCTTCCTGAGCTTGACTCATTTTTAAAGACGTTTTCCCACTTCATTATCCCAACAGAGCAAACAGAAATTGTCTCTTACTCTATGGCTCAGCTGCCCGGAGTAAGTGTCATCAATATGATTAACAGAGATCTTGTAGACTTGGTTGACGACCTCA
>Ga0136600_1000159_pt1 | contig 36826 bp, 29 predicted proteins | sample AntRauMFilla2698_FD_104634 | JGI IMG/M metagenome (GOLD analysis project Ga0136600, IMG submission 104634) | Saline lake microbial communities from Rauer Islands, Antarctica - Metagenome Filla 2 #698 | ecosystem: Environmental > Aquatic > Non-marine Saline and Alkaline > Saline | place...
TAAGTAGCCAAATACAAGCCAGTACATACGATCGCCTAATCCACCGAGCGAAAAGTGGGCGTGATAAATGATAAAGACGAGTAAGTGTGAGAAAAGGAAAATACCCATGATTCTTATGTCATAGGACTTAGAGAACATGCCGTTTATGGCCCCTATTAGCATGAGGATATAGCCAGCGACTGAGAGGATGAGAAGTGGCCAACCACCTATGACCCCTGCGCTAATAAAAAGGTTATGAGGGTCTTTAAAAGAGTTATAGCCACTAACTTTTATACCTTTGGCCGACATAAACTTATAGAGAAGACCTCTACCCATAAGGGGTTCCTCTTGAAAGTACTCCATTCCTCTATAGACTTCTTCTAACCTGGTTTGAATACCGTTTTGGGCCCTCCTCATGCCAAAACTCTTCTTACCCGTAGCCACATCATAGAGAATACTGGTGCCTTCCCCTCCATAAGTCACGATGGTGATAGTCGTTAAAATGAGAAATAGGATTTTAAATAAAATAAGACTTTTTCTCTTTGAGGGGAAGAGAAAGAGAGCTGCTAGGAATGTCAAAAGCATGGTTACAAAAGCTGCTTTTGTTGAGGTCAGAATAATAGCGAATGCGCAGAGAAGGAGACAGACGATATTGAAGTTTCTTCTAAATCTGCCCCAAGATAGTTTCGGTCTAAAAACGTCTCTAATGAGAAAGATAAAAGCAAAGCTCGCAGCAGAAACCATATGAGGGATGTGCTTAAAAATGCCAATAAACCTTCCTCCTTTAAAGAAATAGGGAAAGAAAATAGGCAGCAATATGAGTGAGACTAAGACAAAGCCCACGGAGAAGTTACGAATCCAGAAGATAGCTTTTTCAGCAGGAAAAATATTGGGTATAATGACTGAGTAGAGGAGGATTAAAATAATTGCCATAAAGAGGCCTGAGAGCTGAAGTATCGGCGAGAAAGCGACATTCACAAAAATGATTTGTAGTATGGTCTGGGAAGAAAGGGTTATTCCCAGGACAAGTAAAAAGCAGGTATAGGTCTTACTTGTCTTGCTATAAAGATCTCTTTTCTTCCAAAAATAAAAGAGTGTAAGAAAGCCCAAAAGGTTTAGTCCAAAGTTAATATAGGGATGCATTCCATACTGAAATAAAAGGGGAGGAAGGCTTCTTGGGATCAGAGTGGTCCACTTGAGAGAGAGCTTAGAGAAGAACATTAATCCTATTAAGGAAATAATGACTCCCTCTATAAAAGTGGTAACTTTTATTTTGCCAATAGAGTTATGATCTTGGCCCGGTTTAATCTCGGTAGTTTCTTTAATCCTTAAGTCTGTCATCAATAGCGACAATAGTAAGGATAGAGGTTAAGGCCAAAGAAATAAGGGATATGAGCCGCCATGTATCGGTATCAATAACAGGCTTCTTTCTCTTAACAAGGACAACATCATCAGGACGGAGGTCATAGAGATTGATCTTTCCTTCTTCTAATTTTTTTTCCACATTAATTTCAAGGCCTTTATTCGTTTTGTTGTCTTTCTGGCCAATGAGAACATTAACTAAATTTGCATCAGAGGTAGTTCCACCTGCTAAAGAGAGGAGGGTTGCGAGGTCCATCTTTTTGGGAACGTGGTAGAGACCAGACTTTTTAACTGCGCCAAGGAGCTTTATGGTCATTAGCTCCTGGCCTTTATAGGATTGGAAGACAAACTCAGAGGGAGTACCGATTTTAAATTGATTTAAGCGATCCGTTCCTAGAGCAAGAACTTGTTGTTGAGTGAATAGGAAACAAAGTAAAAGAGTAATGTATTTTTTCATTATGGGTCTCTGTAATCTTTTTACGGCAAATAATTATTCAGTATTCCGCTATTATAGAGGAAAACTCCTGAAATAATTATGATAATTAAATAAGCTATAGTTTATCTTCCCCCGATAAGCTCTTTGAATCTCATTATAATTGGAAAAACCATGGCAACTAACGGTCCAGAAGCTGACATTGCAGAGGATTATATTTCGCTTAACCAAGCGCTTTTGACTTTCACCAAAAGGTGGAAAATTCTTGTCATTTTGGCGCTTCTCTTTGTTCTCGGTGCTCTTGTAAAGCACAAGTTCTTTCCGACCTACCCTGCAAGGGGAATTTTACTAATTAAGGATGTTAAAAACTCACGCTACCAACTTCTTCTAAGTTCCATTGCCAATCAGTTGGGTGATTTTGCACCTGATGAGGGCCAAAATGCAGATGCTGTCTCACAGGCGATTAACTTCTTGGATACTTATAGTTTTCATAAGCATTTGGCGCGCAAACTGATTCAAGTTCATGAGAGCTCTAGTGTTAAAAAAGAAAGTCTAGAAATAATTTTCAAGAATATAAAAAAAATCAAAGAAATTCCGCTGAAAGAACTAAGAGCGGCTCAGGTTTTGCGTTCGCTCTTAGGCTACTCTAATGAAGGCGGAGGTAGACTCAAGGTTTATTTAAAAACCAAGAATAGAAAACTAAGTTATTTAATCGTAAGTGAGGCTTTAGAAGAGGCCAAAAAAGAGCTTACCAGAAGAGATATCCATGAACTTGAAGAAGCTGAAAAGTATTTTTCAATGCAAATCAAAGAAGTTCAGTCCCACCTTGATAAGATTGAAAAAGAGACAATCGCTAAGATGCAAAAGCACAAAGTATTGTCGGTAGATATAGAAAAAGGGGAAACGTCTCGTTACCTCAACGAATTAAAAAAAAGCATCTCTGAAACCACTATAGCGATCCGAAAAAATAATAACCTCATAAGAGATTTAAAGAAAAAATTAAAGAAGGCAACGTCTTTAGAAACGGGAAGGTTTTCTGGTTCATCCCAAATTAAAAATCTCAGGGCCGAAAATAAAGACCTCTCTGCAAGGTTAAAGTCGCTAGAGCAAACCCTCAAGGGCTATGGAAGAAAACAAGAAGGTCTTCTGCCCTTTCAACAAGAAATTGAAAAGATGAGAGCTAAATATACCTATGAATATAAGGTCTATGAATCTCTCAGAAGCTCCCTCGCAAAAATTGGCCTCCAAAAAACCTACATCAATAATAAAATTGAAGTTCTCGAACCAGAGTTTCTTGAACGCATTCAGTCAAAACCAAAACTTCTGGTAATGGTTTTTCTCGCTTTCGTTTTGAGTCAAATGGTAGGACTTGGAAGCATCTATCTTTGGGAACTATTTAAGCCATAATTAAATACATTAAAGGTAGAGATGGAAAAGGAGAAAGGATCTATGTTCAGGATTATCCTTGCTTCTCTGATTAATACGATATTGGTGTTCAAACTGTATTTCCAAATGACTTATAGGAAAAAACTGAATACCTAATCCTGGCGATTGAGTCATGGAGAGTCGGGTCTCTTTTAGGTCACTCTGGCGGTGCTCATACACAGCATATGGAAAGATGCCGTCAAAGATTTTATAACCCCATAAGAGATAACCTACTAAAGATTTATTCGTTTCTTCTTTTATTGTTTGAGTGAGATCTTGGCTGACGCTATAGTTCAAATCAAAGCGAAAAGCATCATGTTTATTGAAAAGAGAGAAGACTCCATTAATACCCCAGAGGCTCCTTCTTTCCACTGGTGATTCTCCTAAAATCACATTGGCCGACACTCTGGACTTGCCATTAAGGTAGTGAGTGTATTGTCCCATGATATTTTTTTCCTGAGGCGCTTTAGGAATATCAATGCGACCAAGGCTTGTAGAGACAATAAACTCACCGTCCTCTAATATTTTAAAGTACTCAAGTTGATAAGTTTCACTGTAACTACCAAAGCCAAGGTCTTGTTTAACTAGGCGAGTGTGGTTTGGGTCATTTAAGCCATAGTTTTGACGAAACTTTCCAAGTCTCACTCGTGAGGTTGGGTCGCCTCGATACATAAGATAATGCCTTTCACTAATAAATGCTCCTTTGTCTTTGATTCGGTTCCCTGGTCCCTTCTTTGTGCCAAAGGTCCCTACAGCAACAAAATCTTTAACGTATGCAGCAAGTTCTACATTCTTTTGCATAACGAAGAGGCCTCCCGTTTTAAGCTGGTTATTCTCAAAACGGGTTTGAATAGTTCTAATACCTCCGCCCCACTTTAAAGATTCGGAATTTTTAAGGAGGCCTCCTAGAGGTTGGGAGAAATTCTTTGTTTTTATAGTAGACATGAGTTCACTCGAAAGAGCGCGTCCATAATCAGTTAATATACCTCCCCCTGTTGGACTCACGTGGCAAGCAAGGCAATTTGGGTAACCATGTGTAACATTTTCGACAAAGCCAAAAGTGGCGAGAGAGAAAAATGAAAGTATTAAAAACAAAGAACTCTTCATCATTATGATCCTATTTCTTGTTTGCTTTGAAGGAGACAGCGAGGGAAATATCCTTAGCGACAGTTATTCCCTGAAAGGACGGGATTTTAATGCCAAAGTCCCCTAGAACGATGGAGAACTCTGCATTTGCCACAAGGGGACTTATACTCTCTGTTTCGTAAGTAACTTTCACTTTCTTGGTGATGTTGTGAAGCTTAAGTTCCCCTTCCACTTCTCCTGAGTTATTAAGCGTGAATGGGGTAAGCTTTAAAATGGCTGTAGGGTACTTCGAAGTTTCAAGGTACTTTTCGTGCATATGTTTATCTCTTAAGTCCATCCCTGTTTGAAGTGTCTTAAGGGGAAATTCAATAATGGCACTTTGAATTCGATTGTCTTTAATCTCTAAGCTGCCCTTAATGCCATCACCTTTTCCCTTTATGGTAATAAAAGTGGGAAACCCCTTGGCCGTAAATTCAACATTTCCTTGTGGGACATATGTAGCTGCCTGAATTGAAAAAGCACTAAATGTTAATAGAGTAAAAAGAAATGTTTTCATTATTCTCTCCTAGTTTTTTGGGACTCCTAAGCGAATCCACTTGATAAGGGTTTGGATCTCTAAATTTGTAACGGGATCATAGGAACTACCTCGGGGAGGCATGGGTTCCTCGTCGTCTAAAATCTCCTCAATAATGTCTGACCTCTCTGGCCTTCTGAAATCGAAGAGGCGTGAACTATTTCTCTTCATGGATTCATAAGTTGAGAGGTCTAAGAAAGAGGCCCTTCCCGCAGGGTTGTGGCAGGCAATGCATTTTTTGGCAAAGACATGTTGGTTAAGGCTTTGATAATTCGCCTCCAAAGGAAGAGGTATGGGCGATGGTGTAGGGTTTGGTATTGGTATTGGTATTGGTATTGGGCCGGTGGCGTCTTGCGGTGCTCCTGCTGCAGCCCAATCAAAGAGTAAGCTCTTTAGCTCGATGGCAAGTATACCTCCCTTTGGCATAACATCAGTACGCACGAGATTTACAATAATATTGATATTACTTTTAACAGTGGTGTAGTCGTTAAAGGAACTATGACATTGAATACAGTAGGGTCTAAAAACTTTTTGAGAAAGGTTTTCAAATGTTAGTCTTTCCTGAGGTGGAATTGGGTTCGGGTTCGGAGTGGGATTTGGACCAGGTTGACTGTTAATCGGATTTTCCGGCATCCCTGCATCTATCCACGCAAAGAGCAGGGACTTTTGTTGGTCTGTTAAGGGGCCGTCTTTAGGCATGACATTGGCGCGAACCATTCCTGCGATAGCACTAATATTATTTTTTACGTTTTCATAGGTAGCGTACTTACTATGACAACTAGTACAGCGGGCCGTTAAAACTTGAGATTTAATGACTTGAAAACTCAGCTCTTGCCCTGGCGCAATACTATCTAGGCCACTCTGGAATTCTTCTTTAAACTCTTCGTAATTGCCACAGCCGAGAAGGCATGAAAGGAAAAATAGTATGTAGGCGTAACTCATTAATCTTAACTTCATTTTCGTGGTCCTTCTTTTACTTTTACTAGCTTTAATTTATGGAAAAATGAGAAGGCGAGCCACGAACACATTTTGGCAACAATGTTACCCAATGTTACGAATTGGAGATTAGTTAACAATGTATTAATGATTATTTAGCTCAATCTATGCCCTAAGTGAGAAAACGATCAGGCTGGCTAGAATGATGATAAGAATGGTATTGAAGCAATAATCTCTGACTTCTTATTCAGAATGGGTAAGGCTTGAATGATACTCTACAGGATTTCAAGTGGTGGCTTTGGGCAGAATTGAACTGCCGACCTTAGCGTTATGAATGCTACGCTCTAACCAACTGAGCTACAAAGCCATCATCTTGCAATGATCACAAATCTGTGAAGTGAGAGCGATATTAATTGAGCCTTGAGTAACTGTCAATATAACACTATCATAAATTTCCAGTAGTTACCGGTATTTTGGGAGGTCATATTTTGAAGGCATTGGTGAATTGGGTGCACTCATTTATGCTTGCTCATGACCTGTATCCGGAGAGTGGTAAAGCTCTTGTGTGCCTAAGTGGCGGGCCCGATAGTATGCTGCTTTCTCACTGCCTAATCGAATTACAAAAGCTGGGACATATAAAGAGGCTCCGGTTTCTTCATGTTGATCATGGCTTACGGGAGAATTCCAGCGAGCACGCTTTTACCTTAAAAAAATGGGCGAATGATTGGGGATGGGATTTACATATCGTAAAGCTCAAAGGTGCGCCTAAAAATAATCAAGAGATGTGGGCCCGTCTTTGCCGCAAGGATATTGTGGCCGACTATCGAAACTCCCATAATGGCGAAGTGGTCTTTACTGGTCATAATATCGATGACTCCTTTGAATGGTTTTTGCGTCAGCAAGTCAGTAGTTCTCAAGGTAATTTTACTTATGGCATTCCTTTAAAGAATAACTATTACCGCAGGCCCTTTCATTGCTTAAGCAGTAAGCAGATTCGCCATTTTATTAAAGATGAAAATATCCCCGTCTTGATTGATGAGTCCAATAATGACTCTCGTTATCAAAGAAATTATTTGAGAAAGAACGTCAAAGCCCCCCTTCTTAAGGCCTTTCCTAAAGGGCTTGCTCACTACGTTGAAAGAGCAAATGAATGGGCCCAGTCAACTCACGCTCATCCTCAAGAAGAAAAGATAAGACGCTTAAGTCCCATGCCGGGTGTGGTAGTCATAGAGACGTTTTCTGACAATGGGATTAATGGGTCTGCCTTTAAAAGTGAAGTTCTCTCAAGTATCAAAGAATTATCCAGTGCTAGCAGGGGAGAGATACGTCAAAACCTTGCAAAGCTTTTAAGGAATTCTGCAGGTAGGAGGGGTCCTTTTTCTTTTAGTGGTGGTGTCAAAGTTTATTGTTACGGGAAACTTTTTGTCTTGGTTAATGCTAAAGGCTTAAAAAAAATAAAGCATTTTGATAAGGTATGGTCTCACCACTTAAAAGAAAAAACGCTTGCTTCGCAGATTCCTTTTGTTGATATTCAAAGTTTACCTACAAAATTAGAGACTCTTGGTGGCATGCCCTTCGTTATCTATGAAAATAAAAACAAAAAGAAAAACCTTAAAGGTCTTGTAAATGATCCTCTGTTTCCTAAAATTTTGGAGAGTGCGCGTCAAAATAATTTAGAGTTAAGGCCACTTTCTTTTCTGCTCAAAATGGCGCAGGGAATGAATTGCCGCGCTTTTTTGCTAACACGTCTAGCTTGATAAAGGCTTACCTCGACTTTAAAATATGTTAAGCTATATTCTTGAAAATCCGTATTCAAAGGAAATGAACACGAATGAAATCACAACAAAAAAAGACATTTACCCTATGGGTTGTAGTTCTCCTTATGATGGCCTTAGTGGCCAGAGTAGCTGTTGAGGATAAGACAACTTATGACAGAATCACTTACCCAGAATTTATCAACGCTGTTGAGTCGAAGAATGTTTCGGAAGTTACATTTAAAGGTGAAAATAGAATTATAGGTAAATTTAAAGACGCTAATAAAGAAGGCAAGCGCTTTACTCTTTATGGCGATACAGGTGATACGACTTTTAAAATTCTGCGTGAGAACGGTCTAACACCAGAATACGACGAAGAAGAAAAGCAAACCTTCTTCACCAGTCTCCTTATTAATTGGGGACCAATGATTCTTCTCATTGTCATTTTCTACTTCTTCTTACGCCAGATTCAAGCTGGTGGCGGCAAGGCCATGAGTTTTGGTAAATCCAAAGCAAAAATGCTCTCTGCTAGTGATAAAAAAGTTACTTTCAAAGACGTTAGTGGTGTTGAAGAAGCGAAAGAGGAATTAAGAGAGGTGGTCGACTTCCTTAAAGACCCTAAAAAATACACTAAGCTTGGTGGTAAAATTCCTAAGGGTGTTATCCTTGTAGGGCCTCCTGGTACTGGTAAGACTCTTCTTGCTCGTGCTGTTGCTGGTGAAGCTGATGTGCCTTTCTTTAGTATCTCAGGCTCTGACTTTGTTGAAATGTTTGTCGGCGTTGGTGCTTCTCGAGTGCGTGATCTCTTTGATCAAGGAAAGAAGCATGCTCCTTGTATTATCTTTATTGATGAAATCGATGCCGTTGGTCGCCATAGAGGTGCAGGCCTTGGCGGTGGTCACGATGAAAGAGAGCAAACACTCAACCAACTTCTTGTTGAAATGGATGGTTTCGAAAGTAATGAGGGCGTTATCCTTATCGCGGCAACCAATAGAATTGATGTTCTCGATCCTGCACTATTAAGACCAGGTCGTTTTGATAGAAGAGTTACGGTTGGCTCACCTGATGTGCGTGGTCGTCTTGGCATTTTAAAAGTTCACACTGGAAAAACTCCTCTTAGTGATGATGTGGATCTTGAGATTGTGGCAAAAGGAACTCCAGGCTTTACAGGGGCTGATCTTGCGAACCTTGTAAACGAAGCAGCGCTAAACGCAGCTAGACTTAATAAGAAAGAACTCGATCACAGAGACTTTGAAAGTGCCAAAGACAAGGTTCTTATGGGACCTGAAAGAAAGTCCATGGTGATTAGTGATAAAGAAAAAAGAGTAACGGCTTTTCATGAAGCAGGACACACTCTCGTTGGAATGAATCTTCCTCACACCGATCCAATTCACAAGGTTTCTATTATGCCTCGTGGTGGTGCTCTTGGGGTTACTCAAACACTTCCTAACGAAGATATGCTGAACTTAACTCGTGAGAGAGGAAAGAACTTTATCGCCTTCCTTATGGGTGGTCGCGTGGCTGAAGAATTAGTGTTCGGTGAGATGACCAATGGGGCTTCGAACGATATTGAAAGAGCAACTCAACTCGCGCGCTCAATGGTTTGCAGTTGGGGGATGAGTGACAAGATGGGCCCAATCAATTATCAAAAAGAACAGGCGAATCAATGGGCGATGAGCACTCCTTCTAGTTACTCTGAAAAAACGGGACAAACAATTGATGAAGAAATTCATCGTCTTGTTTCCGAGAATCATGAAGTTGCCGCGAAGATTCTTCATGATAATAGAGAGGCATTAGATCGAATTGCTGAGGGTCTCATCGTATGGGAAACACTAGATCTTAAACAAGTTACGGATCTTATTGATGGCAAAGATATAGGTGTCCCGCTCATCAAAGATGAAGATGAATCTAATGGTGGAGGCAGCGAAGAAGTTGTTGCCAAGGATTCGGATGATTCAAAAGACGCAAAAGACGAGGCTGACGCTTCAACAAAGAATAATGGAGATGACCCACTTCCTGTATGAATAAAGTAAAAGCACTGGGGGTAATAAACCTTACCCCCAATTCATTTAGCGATGGTGGCAAGGCCTTCAGTGAGAAGGCCTTCTTTTTGAGTATCGAGCGTTTAATCAAGCTCGATTGTCGTATTATTGATATAGGAGCTGAATCTACTGCTCCTATGAATGAGGCCATCACTGACTTTGAAGAAAGGATTCGTCTTGAACTCTCTTTTGAAGGTCTTAAGCAATTTAAAGACCAAATAGAGATGGTCAGTCTCGATAGCTATCGCCCAAAAACAGCGATGTGGTTTTTTAAAGAGCTTAGAAACTTAGGCTTCGCTCCTCACCAATTTATGTGGAACGATGTGAGTGGTGTAAATGATGGTGCTCATTTAGACTTTCTTGAGAGCTTCACAGATTCTTCTTATGTCTTTTCACACAACCTCGCTCCGGAGAGAGAGCTCTCTGGCTTTCATATGGATTATCTTGAAGAGGGTGATGGTGGTGAATTATTAGAAAAGCTCAGAAGCTTCTTTAGTGAAATGCAAAACTCTCGAGTTTATTTTGATCCCTGCTTTGGTTTTTCTAAAACAAATGAGCAGAACCTTTTTCTTCTTCAGAATTGGCAGGCCCTCGTTTCGTTTTTTCCAGAAGCAAATTGGCTGCTCGGTGTTTCCAAGAAGTCCTTTATGAGGTCGTGGTGGGCAGATAATATTGAAAGTGGGAGTAGGGACTTTTTACTCGCTAAAAGTGAGTTCTTACATTACGAGTTTATCAAGAATGTAATTGACCAGGTGCCGCATATTCTCAAGGGAGAGGTCCTGTTACGCCTTCACGACCCGTCTCTGCTTAATTTTTCTAAACAAAAACTATCATTTAGCTGACATCTTCAGTCATTCCTTTAAAAACCATGGTCATTGTTACATTCGCAGTGCGTTATTTGTGGCAAATGTGAATAGGAACTCGTAAAAATTTTCTGGGCAGTAAAAAAATTACAAGCAATTCACACTTTGGAGCTAAAAAGAATGAAAAAATTATCACCTCTCTCTCTTGTTTTCGGCATCACACTCTTAGGTTCTCTCAATCTTACAAATGCAGCAGTCCAAAAAGTTATCTATGGTGAAGATGACCGGGTCTTGGTGGAAAACTCTGATAATGAGCTCTATAAGAAACTAGCGGCAAGCACCGCTGTTCAAATCAAAGAAAATAAACTTACTCTCTCAGAAGATGGCCTGTCTTATAAAATTGACCCTACGAAACTTCAAGAAAGCTTTATGAATGTTTGCTCTGATGAGCGCTATGCTGACGTTATTAATGCTGGTAACTGCTCTGGCTTTCTCGTTGGAGAAGATCTCTTGGTTACTGCTGGTCACTGTATGAGATCTGATTTCGATTGCGAGAATGGTAAATGGGCCTTCAATTACCAACAGGATAAATTAGGAGCGGCAAGTGAGCTCGATGCCTCTGAAGTTTATGGCTGTAGTGAAATCGTTAATCAGTCTCTGAGTAGCGCTTCTAAGAATGACTTTGCCCTTATAAAGCTTGACAGAAAAGTGGAAGGTCGTGAGCCTTTAAAGTTTCGTAGTGAAGGGAGAATCCCAGTAGGTACTCCGCTTGTTGTTATCGGTCACCCTTCTGGATTACCAACGATTGTGGCCGATGGTGCCTTTGTTCGTGACGAAGACAATGATTTCTTTTTTAAAGCTAACCTTGATACCTTTGGCGGCAATTCTGGTTCAGCAGTATTTAATGCAGATACCGGTGAAGTTGAAGGTATCCTTGTTCGTGGTGAAAGAGATTACAAGCTTGATTCCAGTGCAGGTTGTAATCGTGTTTATCAGTGTGAAAATGACGAGTGTCGTGGAGAAGATGTGACAAGAATTACAAATATCCCTGAACTTGCACCAGGCATGACTCCTGAAGAACCAGAAGAAGAGGCCAATCCTTTTGGTCGTTTCTTTATGATGTAAAAAATAGAAATCCCATCCACAATAGCAACCCACCCACCAACAGAAATTTAAGAGAAGTAATAAAGGCCTAAGAATTTAGGCCTTTTTTTTTCCCCAAGGTAAGGGCATAATAGACCTATGGCACTTAAAGTTGGTCACCTCACACTTTTTTCTAGAACACCTAAAGAAATTGCTAGTTTCTTTAGTGAGCTTCTCGATCTGGGAATTACTCCTGATAGAGGGGGAGAGGGGATTTGGCTTGAAGGCGATTCCATAAAGCTATTTATTTTACCTGCAACGGCTGATCAGCTCTTCCACAAAGGTGGAGAGAGGGATCTCATGGTCGAGTTTTCACTTGATGATTTAAGTGAGCTGGAAGACCTTCTGCATAAGGTCCAGTTTCTAAGCTACCGCCACAGTACGGACAAGGAAGGCCAGAAAGCCTCCCAGAAGGCTCAATTGAGTCGGGTTGGTGGAGAAGTCTTCTTCTACCTTAAAGACCCTGACGGGCGGCGTTGGAAGTTCTGCTGGCGTGAAGAAATTTCCTGAATAAATTCATGTGCTTAAGTGTTTTGACGCGGAGCCGGTGTAAAAATGTCAGTCTTTGTTAGTTGGCAAAGATTAGACGGATTAGTTTAATAACCGCACGAAAACATCGGCAATATTTACCAAAAGGGCAAATTATGAATTTAAAAGGACTTATTCTCGCGGCTTCTTTATTAGTTGGAGCCAACGCAATCGCAACCCAACAAAAAGTAATCTATGGCGATGATAATCGTCGTGACGTATATGAAGTAACTAATCCACTTTTCTTAGAGATGGCCCGTTCAACTGCCGCTCTTATTAATAAAGGTAACCTCAGAAATGACGGTCAAGGGATGACAAGAATCAATGGTCGTCTTCTGGGTCAGGCAAGAAACCTTTGTGCTGATGAGCCTTACCGTGATCAACCAGCTGCTGCTAACTGTTCAGGTTTTCTTGTAGCTCCAAATATTCTTGTTACTGCTGGTCACTGTATTCGTTCTGAGTCTCAGTGTAAGGGATACGGTTACGTATTTGATTTCAAAACAGAGAGACAAGGTCAAACTGAATGGAACACAGACTCAAACAACGTTTACAACTGTAAGAGACTTGTTAAGACTGTTCTTGATAACTTTGGAAGCAAAATGGACTACGCTGTTGTTGAGCTAGACCGTCCTGTTACTGGTGCAAACCCAATGAAGTTTAGAAGAACTGGTAAGGTTACAACTGGACAAGAGCTTGTTGTTATCGGTCACCCTTCTGGTCTTCCTACTAAAATTGCTGATGGTGCATTCGTAAGAAATAACTCTAACAACACTTACTTCTCAGCTAATCTTGATACTTACGGTGGTAACTCTGGTTCAGCAGTTTTCAACGTAACTACTGGTGAAATTGAAGGTATCCTTGTTAGAGGTGAAAACGATTACACAAGAAATGGTTCTTGTACTGCTTCTAACCAGTGTCCAATGGACGGTTGTCGCGGTGAAGACGTAACAAGAATTACAGGTGTTGCAGAAATAATGAATCTATAAAAAATTAAGAAGGGACTTTCGGGTCTCTTTTTTCTTTTTGGAATTCCACTTTAAAAAGCTTCCAGGGATGGGAGCTTTTTTTTTGCTTTTTAGTCACCGAAAATTGACACTGGGGTCATGACACACTAGGCAAAAAAGGACCAATTCAACGCCTTTTCAATCGCTTAGAAATGGCATCATCCTTGCTCATTAAACTTTGATACAATAAGTCAAGGCCATCAGGACGAAGGCCTTGGCACCGAATGCTCTAAGAGGGAGCACAGTGAAAAGATCAAGGATGATATTTATGGTGAGTTGGTGGAAAGTCGTACTTTTGGGGTTGGTTTTTATTGCAGCAAATCCCTTTGCCGAAGCAAGTTCTCGAAAAAAACGTTTCATCGTGCACTATAAAGTTGATGGTCTACGCACCCTAAGTGGTAAGCCGGTAGAAGCAAGATCAATTATTAAAGCGGACTCCGTGAGTGAAGCGAGAGCAAACTTCTCTCTAGGAAGTAGTTCAATCGTGGAAGTGGAAGAAGATCTGATTTTAAAACCTACTATTTTTCCTAATGATACATTCTTTAACGGTTCGCAGTGGCATTACTGGGATAATGATGGAGGCATTGAGCTTCCTGATGCATGGGATATCACTACGGGTGGTACCGGTGTGGTTGTTGCGGTTATTGATACTGGTATTTTAAATCACCCTGATCTCCAAGGAAAAATTCTTCCTGGCGTAGACCTTATTGGTGACACTTCTATGTCTAATGATGGAGATGGAAGAGATACAGATGCAACAGATGCAGGTGATTGGCTTGATCCTTCTGACTTTTGTTCCGGGGGTTCAACAACAAGCTCTACTTGGCATGGGACCCACGTTGCCGGCACAGTAGGAGCGACAACAAATAACTCACTAGGTGTTTCAGGGGTTTCTTGGGGGGCAAAAATTCTTCCTGTAAGAGTTCTTGGCAAGTGTGGTGGCTATCTTTCAGATATAGCTGATGGTATTCGTTGGGCCGCAGGTGGTGCCGTTTCTGGTGTTCCTTCTGTACCTGCAAGTAATAGAGCAGACGTTATTAACTTATCTCTTGGTGGAGCTGGTGGCTGTTCTTCAACGATTCAATCAGCCATTGATTTTGCCAACTCTCAAGGTGTGGTGGTTGTCGTGGCCGCAGGTAATGATAATAGCAATCTTGATTTCCAACCATATGTACCGGCGACTTGTCGCGGAGTGATTACAGTAGGTGCAGGAAACCGTCATGGCTTTCGTTCTTTCTACTCAAACTATGGAGACAGTGTTGATGTCATAGGACCGGGTGGAGACTTTGATGGCAAGGTTATGAGTACGAGTAATGATGGAACAACTATCCCCAATAACTATAGCTACAAAGGGCTAATGGGCACGAGTATGGCCGCGCCACATATTGCGGGTGTTGTTGCCCTTATCAAGGGTGAGTATCCCGGCTTATTTCCAGCGCAGGTTGAAGATATATTAAAGAAGACGACTAAGGGCGTTGTTTGCAATAGTGGCTGTGGAGACGGGCTCGTAGATGCTTATCAGGCCCTTGTTGAAGCGAGTATAACTGCGCCTGATAGTACATTTAGGGCCAATGAACCTCTTACAAATGGGCGCAGTGCTAATGATAATGAAGTCGTCACGACTTATGAAGAAGATGGAGGCATGTGTGGAAGTGTTGCCTTTGTTGATAATCCAAAACCACCCCGTGGTGGTATGGGAGCATTTTATTTAAGCTTGGTCTTTGGGCTTATGATTGGTCTTAGTGGTTTTAGACCACGTAAAACTAATCAGAAAGTTTCGTAAATAAATGGTCAAGACCATCATAGCCAGAAAAGCTTAATTGATTGGAGTAATAAATGTGATCACCCCAGTGCCTTGGTCCTGATCTATTATACTTCTTAAAAATAAAATTTTGTGAAGCAACTTCTGTTAAGAGGCCTGTGACGATATCGTTCACTTGGTGACTAACGACTTGATCCGCCTGTGAGTGAATGATTACCCCAGGCATCGTAAGGCTTTTCAATTGTTTTTTTGCGCTTAAGTAATTTCTTTCAAAACTTCTTGTCGTCCAATCACCTTTTCTAAAAGATTTATTTTGAATATTTTTGACTATGGCCCTAGAGACTCTAAAGATGGCACAGCCGCCTAGGATAAAGTCACTTGAGAGATTTTGACCTGATACTGTTTCTACTGCCTTCCTGATGAGACCAATGCGAGCGAAGCAAGACTTTTCTGAATGAGGTAGCGCCGGTCCTCCATGAAAAGAAGGTGCCATGGCCATATAGCCTGCAACCATTTCAGGTCTGGTGTTGGCCTGCTCAATAGAGAGAAGGCCTCCAAGGGAAAATCCTGTTAAAATAACTTTATCTCCAAAGCCTTGAGCGATATTTGTTATAAGGGTTGTATCTTCAATCCATTCTCTGCCTTTTATGTCCTGCAATTGCACATTATCTTTTCTATGACCTTGAAGAGAGGCAAATAGTCCTGTTGCACCTCGATCAAAAGTGTAATCTGCACCATCAAGGGCGCTAGTCGGATTCATTGTGTAGCTATGGATGGTGACATGAACGAATTTCGAATACTGGGACTGAATATATGTTTTAAGAAGTGGTGCTTCTGTATTTAAAACTGCGCTGAGGTAGCGCTCATAAGTTTTAGTCGCTGCTTGATAGCAAGTAGATTTTTGTGACTGGCTTAGGTCACTTCGCTGACAATTTTTGGCAATGAGTTCACTATTATGTGAGATAGTTTTGTCGCTTTGGTAAAAGGCAAGTCCACTAGTTTGAAATAAACCTAGAACAGATAGGGATAAAAAGGTTTTCAGTGACAAAGTTAATTCCTCGTTTTTTAGGATATTGTAATAAACGAGGTCAGATTAAGGGGATTACTTAAAAAACTTATAGGGGGGTGTCAGTTGATTAGACACCCCTAAGACGCTGATATTTAGCGGTCTTGGTCGAAAATAAGTTTAGAGACAGGGAGACCTTCTAAAAGGGCGTGAGCAAGAATATCAGCTCTTACTTGTTCACTAATTCTCTTAGTTCTTGTGAGGATGAAAATATTGTCCCTTTTAATTCCGCTTACTAGTGCCCAAGAGTAGAGACCTTCACTATTTGTTGGACCAACTCCAAAGACCCAATAGTCAGCTCCGCCACCCGTAAAAATTCTTTGAATTCCTCTAAGAAGAGGTCCACCAAAAGCGACCTTTAATCTTCTCTCACTGGCAATTTTGGCTATACCATCAATATCTTCCATGAAGACTTCTCCGGCACTAACTTTTCGGTAGCAAGTATTGGTGAGGGCAACTTCTCCTTTTTGATTAAGGGAGTAATCTGCTGTTGAATCTAAACATGCAGAGAGGCGTTTACCATCTCTTTTGGGAGTATTGTCTTGAAAACTATTTGGGGTACGAGCATAGTCATACCAGAGTCCAAGATAAGCTTTTTCACTAAATTGACTTTGGTCGAGATAGTCATAGGCCAGTTTCTTGGGAAGAAGAACCTTGTCAATAATATGAACGACACCATTAGTTGCCTTTGCATCAGCTTCAACAACAGATGCCGTGATGACTTTGAGTCCGTTTCTGGTGTTTGCTAAGTGAATGGGGGCAGTGAAAGCCGTTGGGATAGAGCTTGTTGCCTCGAGCTGTTGGCTTGTGAAGCTTTTAGGAGAGACATGAAAGAGAATAATATTCTTAACCATTCCTGGCTTTTTCCCAAGGTACTCCAAAACGCCATCAGGAAGATTGGTGAAAGCATCATTATTGGGAGCGAATACTGTGGCTTGTTCTATTGTCTTCAAGGTTTTCGATAAGCCAGTTGAGTCAACTAGGCTTTTAAGCACTGTCAGCTCACTTCTACTTTCTAGTAGGTCATATATATTTTGTGCCTTTGACCCAATTGAAAGGGAGAGTAGTGATATAATGAGAACGGACTTCAATTTCATTGAGGACTCCTTATTTTTGATGATGTTCCGGCCAGAAGCTATCAAATAAAGAGAGAGGGTGTCCTATAAATTTTCTAGACGGGGTAAGGGAGGGCTTTTTCCTGAAAAAATGACAGGATATTCTCCAGGCACATCTTGGTCATTTCTTGGCGGGTTCTATCTGTAGCTGAACCAATATGAGGCGTGACGATAACGTCATCTCTTGTGAGTAAGGGTGAGTCTCTAGAAATAGGCTCAGGGTCGGTTACATCAAGGCCTACACCTCTTAAAAGGCCTTTCTCGAGTGCTTTTAAAAGGTCTGCCTCATTACAAATGGCTCCTCTCGCTGTATTGACGAGGAAGAAGGGCTTAGAGAACTGCTTAATATAATCTAGAGTGACGAGCTTTCTCGAACTTTCATTTAAGGGCAAATGGATTGAGAGCACATCGGCTTCGCGATAGAGCTCGTCTTCAGAGACAATCTCAAAAGGATGTTCTCCTGTTAAGCTGTCTCTATGAATTGTGATAACTCTTGCCTTCCATATGGCCTTGCAAAGATTGGCAAATTCTATCCCAATGCGGCCAGGACCTAAAACGGCGATGGTTTTATTTCTTAAATCAAAACCATTATAGAGCATTGGCTCAAAGCCCAGCCAATCACCATCTTTTACAACTTGAGTAAGGCTAGGCAGTTTTCTGGCGATGCCAAGAAGTAGGGTGAGTGCCGTCTCTGCGGTGGAAAAGCTAAGGACATCTGGTGTGTTGCCAATAGCGATGCCTCTTTTTCTGGCGTAATCGATGTCTATATTATTAAAGCCTACCGCATAGTTTGCTATTATTTTTAACTCTGGGCACGCTTCCATGACTTTTTGTTCGATGGAGTCTGATAGCATGGAGATAAGGCCTGACTTTCCTTGCAGGGCCTCAATTAATTGGTCTTGGCTAAGTATTTGATCCCTGACCTCAATATTAAGGCTTTTTATAGGGTCTAGGACACTGAGCAGTGCGTCTAGGCCAGCAATTGGTCTTGTGCATAAGATATCATGCGTTGAAAGTTGCAAGGATTTGTCAGACTTTGGGCTTTTACGCATTGCTAATTCTTTCCCATAATAAGTTAATTCTTTAATACATAGGGACCATGGAGCCTTTGATCTTAACTCAAAAGCAAGCGGTCCAAAACCACCAAAAAACTTGGTGGATAAAACATCCAAGGAGGATTGTATGAAAAAGAGGAATAACCATCAATGGGCGGCGGCCCTCCTTTTAGGATTTTTCTTAATCTCTAATGCTAGCGCTTCTGTTGTGGCGATTATTGATTCTGGAACGGATATGCTTCACCAGGATATTGCGCCGAAAGCTTGGGTGAACCCCGGTGAGATCGCAAGAAATGATCGTGATGAAGACGGAAACGGTTACCAAGATGATGTTCATGGTTGGAACTTTGCAGAAGGTAATTCTGAAGTTATTGACTACAGCTATCTGGGGACACTGACTCAAGACATCCGTCGTTTCTTTGATATTCAAACGTTGTCTTTTCTTGGTCAAGCGACTGAGGAAGATATTGCTTGGGCCCGCGCTAAGGTTCAGGACCAAGAGTTCATTAAGCAAATTAGTATCTACGGTAACTTCATGCACGGGACTCACGTGGGTGGGATTGCTGTGAGGGAAAATGATGAAGCTCAGCTTCTCGCTGTTAAGCTTATTCCAACTGAAGTTAAGCTACCATTTAATGTTCAGCCTCGTGAAGATAAGGGTGTTGGCATGTGGCTTTTAAAGCAAGCACTTACTCAGCTGGCCAAGCAACAAATGCTTCAGCTTGAAGAAATTGCTGCTTATGTTGGTAGCCATAAAGCTGATGTTGCCAATGGTTCTTTTGGAACAGGTTGGCCACAAGCGAGAATGATTGTTGAAACTCTTGGTAAGACATTCATGAAAGATATTACTAAAGAAGAAGTTGATGAAGCGACGAAGGGCTTTCTCGATGCTCTTATTAGAGAGGGTAAGATGATGGTTGCTGCAGCTCCAAAAACTCTCTTTGTTTTTGCTTCTGGAAATGACGGTCTCGATAATGATCAATTCCCTACAAGCCCAACAAATATTCAAGCTGATAATGTTATCAGTGTTGCGGCGACTCTTGATCGTCAAATCATTGCACCTTTTAGTAATTTTGGAGTTAAAGAGGTTGATGTTGCGGCACCAGGTGTTGGTATTGAATCAGCCGTTCCAGGCAATGAATATCTTAAAGTAAGTGGTACTTCTCAAGCAGCGCCTTTCGTTGCAGGAGTAGCTTCAATTATTAAAGACGCAAACCCAGGCCTTACTCCTGGCGAAATGAAGAAAATCATTATGGAAACTGTTGATCTTAAAGATTTTCTTAAAGGAAAAGTTAAGAGTAATGGGATCGTTAATGAAAATCGTGCTTTAAGAGCAGCTGATCTTAGTAAGACAGTAGCGATCAATCGCGCCATTGAAATGAGTCGTTTAGAAATTGCCGATATTGTAATTGAAAACAAAGCCTCGCTTGGATCACTCTCTAATGATTTAAAAGGATTTGTATTGCCGCTGCCAAATTCGTTTATTATTAAACAGTAAACGTCCAAAGGTTAGGTGAGAGACCAGCGATAGGGGAGGGGTTTATACCCCTCCCTTTTTTTATGATAATGTATTTCTATGACCTTCTTGGCCTTAAAAAGTCGTTGAAATTTAATGATTTATGCTTTTTTGGTAAAGGTTTAGGCTTAAAGGCACGAAAAGACTCTTAAGGAGAGTCTTATGCCAAAAAGTCGTACCCCAAGAGAAGCAAGCTTTTACCAAGAGCAAATCCTCGAGATCCTAAGTGAATGCACTCACAATGGTGTGCTTTCCCTCGATGAGTTTGATTGTAAAATTAGTGGTCTCTTTGCTGCGGCTAAAGTAGATGGCTTTGGTTTAAAAGAATTTAATGGCTGGGTTGAGAAAGAGAAAGATAGCTCTTACAATAAAAGAAAACAAGTCGCCTAAAACTTGGATTCTTTTTGAAATTTTTCTTTTTCTATAGTTCCTTTTTTTTTCTAACTGTATTTGAACTTATATCCTCTTTGGTCATTCATCCCAACTTTTACAAAATTGGTGAGCAATATATCCCCGATAAAAAACTTATTTATCGACACAGGAAAAATTATAAAACTAATCCTAATATTTTAAAGACTATTAAAAGTATTAATATTAACTCTCTTGGGTTCCGTGGACCGGAACCTGACAGCAATAAGCAAAGTATTTTAATACTCGGTGACTCTATGGTTTATGGTCATGGAGTTTCACAAATGAACACTTTTTCTCAAATATTGAGATCTAAGTTAGAGCTCAATATTCTTAATGCTGGCGTAAAGGGTTATGGAACTGATCAGTCTCTGTTGCTTTTACGGGAGATCATTCAAGAGCAGAATATTAAGATTGTAATTTTTAGTTTTAACTATAATGACCTCTATGACAATGTTGTAAAAAGGCGCTTAGAAGGAGAGGGCCTTGAAATAGTTTCCCATCAAAATTTTTTTGCCACCTCTTTTTTTTGGTTTTATCAAAAAGTCTTTCCAGTTCTTCCTTCAAGACTTCTCCAGTACACTTTTACAAAAGGACTTCTTCTTTATTCTGAAACCATTATTAGAGATCAAATGGATATAGCGAAGGAGAAAAAGAAAATTGCCAAAACGATCAGGGTTGTGGACAAGCTGACTGTTAGCCTTGGTATTAAGTCGTTATTCCTAGTTATGCCAAATGTGAATAGGCGTCTTAACGAATTTGATTTCTTAAAAGTGCTAGATAAAGACTATCGATTGATTATGCCTAACTTTGATAAGCAAGAGTATTTTATTGATAGTGATATTCATTTTAGTCCTGCAGGTCATAGGAAAATGGCAAATATTCTCTACAAGGCTTTGTCAGATTATGATGTTTTGACCAACTGATAAACGACTTGAGTAAAAGAGGGAATACCGGAATCTTTAAATTTTCCTGCTTTTGGTTTTTGAGACTTTGAGTCTAACTTTATAATTTCAAAGTTATGGGAAAAGAGTTCATGAACTTCCTTTTCTTCTACGCTGAAGGGAGGCCCGCCTACAAGCGTTTGGTCATACTCAAAGGTGATCATAAGACCTTGTGCTCCCTTGAATAAGAGTTGGTTTAGGGTATCGGCATAGTCCTTTCTCATGGCCTTTGGAAGGGCCACAATAGAAGCGCGACAATAAAAGCTGTCAAAATAACCTTTAAAACCTTGTTCTTTTAAATCAAAGAAACTTCCCTGGATAACTGTGTTTGCTTCATGAGTATAAATATCAAGTGGACCTCTTTTTTCTAAAGTAGGGGTCTCCATTTTATTTTCACTAAAGAATTCAGATACTGCCTGGGGAACGACTTCAACACCGAAGGGATAGTAGTCATTGTGGGATAGCCAAAGCAGATCTTTACTTTTTCCACTAAGGGGGACAAGAACCTTTGCTGTTTTTTGAATATTTAGTTTAGGGAAAAACTCTATCAGTTCAGGATGAAAGTCATCCCTATGAAATCCTGTTTTTCCTTCGTTCCATGCACTTTTCCAAAACTCTTTTTCCATGAAATTACTATAGCTTCTTCGATACTCTTTATGAATTCACTAATTTTTCCCTTTTTTTACATAGTGATATGGTGATATTAATAATAATTTCCTTTGTTTTGTTTAGGTATCGTATTAATGAGGCTACATATTTACTTAATTCGTAAAATTGACGAAGATATATTATCAAAGTCATATTGGGGCTTGAGAAAAAAGGGATGATTTTTATGTGTGGGTTTATTGGTGTTTATTCAAAAGAAAAAAGTTTAGGTCTTAGTGAAGATAAGGCGAATATAAGCTGCGGCTTGTCTAAGCTTAAGCATAGAGGTCCAGACGAATCAGATTATTTGCAAACAGATGAAGGTCATATTTTTGCTCATACGAGGCTAAGCATTGTCGGTATTGAAGATGGCAAACAACCATTTCATAGTGAAAAGCTCACGTGGGTTCATAACGGAGAAATTTATAATCATTTGGAATTAAGAGAACAGATTAGTGGAGAGGTGCTTTCTTCACATAGTGACTCCGCTGTTATTGGACCACTTTATAAGAAATACGGAAAAGATTTTGTTAAACACCTTGATGGTGTTTTTGCTATAGCAATAAGTGACGGTGATACCTTTTTGGTCGCTAGAGACCCACTTGGTGTAAAGCCACTTTTCTATGGTGTTGATAGCGCCGGGCGCACATGGTTTTCAAGTGAAATGAAAGGATTAGAGGACCAGTGTTTAAGTATTGAAACATTTCCTCCCGGGCATATTTGGACAAATGAAGAAGGGTTCATCGAATATTATGATTACAGTTATGAAGCCCATGGCCTTGGGGAAGAAGAAGTTCTTATTGGGCTTAGGGAGAAATTAGTAAGCGCTACAAAGAAGAGGTTGATGGCCGATGTTGAAGTTGGTGCTCTTTTAAGTGGTGGGCTTGATAGTAGTCTTATTGCAGCTATCGCTGCAAGGGAACTGGCAAAGAAAGGGAAAAAACTTAATACCTTTTCTATTGGCCTAACAAGCGGCACTGATGATTTACTTGCTGCCAAGAAAGTTGCTGATCATATTGGTAGCATTCATCATGAGATTCTTTTTAGTGTTGATGAGGGAATCGCAATGGTTCCTCATATGGTTAGATTGTTGGAGACCTTTGATGTCACTACTATTAGGGCGTCAACTCCAATGTTTATTATGAGCAAAATTATTAAAGAATTAGGCATTAAGGTTGTTCTCAGCGGAGAAGGTGCTGATGAAATCTTTGGTGGCTATCTGTATTTTGGGCTAGCTCCGAGTGCTAAGGATTTTGGTGAGGAGTGCTTAAGAAGAGTAAAGCTTCTTAACTCGGCTGATCTTTTGAGGGCGGATAGATCTACCATGGGTGCTTCTGTCGAGGCGAGAGTTCCTTTTCTTGATAAAGAGTTTTTGGCCTTCTCGATGGGAATTGATCCTAAAATGAAAACTTATGAGGGTGGAAGGGCCGAAAAATGGGTTTTAAGACAAGCTTTTAGTGGAATAGACCTTATTCCTGATGAAATTCTTTGGCGTCAGAAAGAACAGTTTAGTGATGGAGTAGGTTATTCTTGGGTCGATGGTCTTAAAGAATTTGCTGAAGGCCGAATCTCTGATGAGAGAATGTCTCTTTCTGATGAGCTTTATCCCGTATCGCCACCTCAAACCAAAGAGGCGCTCTATTATAGAGATCTCTTTTTTAGTGCTTTTCAGCACCCTGATTGTGAGAAACAAATCAAGAGATGGGTTCCTCGTTGGCAAGAAGATAGTGACCCTAGTGGGAGGGCCAATACTTCCCATAATAAGTCCTACTATGTTTCAGCTGTATCCGTAGCAAAATAATAATTCTAGGACTCTAGAATTTCAATGAGGCCTGTTTCTCCATTAAAACGAATCAGGTCTCCGGTTTTGATTCTCTTTGTGAGCTCCTTAATACTAACGACTGTTGGAAGACCCATCTCTCTTGCCACAACTGCACTATGTGATAGCAGGCCACCTCTTTCAACGAGAAGTCCACTGGCAGAGGGATAGAGGGGGATCCAGCCTGGGTCAGTCCTGTAGGTCACTAAAATTTCTCCATTAAGCTCTAAGTCATCATCAGGAGAGAGTATGACCTTCGCTCGTCCTTCAACAATACCGGGGGAGCAGCCCAGTCCGCCGAGTTGGTTGGGTTCAAGATTTTCATGGTGAACAATTGTTGGGTCTGGAAAGTGTTTATTGCGATAATAAACTGTTCCTCTTGTAAAGAATCTACTATCAGGCTCGTCACCAGTTTCATAGGTGGCATATTCCTTTTTTCGCATTTCAATGGGAGCACGGAGATTGATTACTGTATTTGTCCCTTCAAAAATCCCTTCAAATTCTTCAATGCTTAAGTAAAAGATGTCATCGGCCCTATCAATAAGTCCTTGGTTGCATAGGTTCTCTCCTATGGCGAAATACATGGCCCTTACCACTCCATAAATTCTTGTCCGGCAAAAACGTGTGTTCTCACGATTCATGACGGCCTTTCTTGCATGCTTAAGAGACCAAGAGTAAATTATTCCTTTTATACCACTTATGTTTTTTCTAAGGTCGGCTTCGGCCTTCTCTCTTATTTCCTTTTCTCTTTTCTCGTAGGATTCTAGGTCTGTTTGACCTGCATTTATAAGGTTTTTTAAAAAGACAAAGAGCAGGCCTGGGTCTTGATGAAGGTCAGGTTGCTCAAGCTTCATTTCACTCATACAACGGAAACCAAACTTATCTAAATAGTCTAGTACGGCCTTGTAGATATCCTCATGAGGGCTTTGCCTCAGTGCCTCTAGGGCAACATCTTTTTGTGTTTCTAGAATGAGTTTTTTCGCCTCAGGAATACGAGATATCATTCCTGTTATCTGGATGAGTCTTTTTGTTGGCTCAGCACTCTCAAGGTTGCCATTGCCAGCAAGTAGGTCATTATGAAAATTGTCGCCAAGGTGTTTGAGCCATTTTTCAGTTAGGGCCTTAAAGATTCCAAAGTGAACCATACAGAGAAAATCATTGATAATAGGAGCATGCCACTTCCAAAGTAGCTTTCTTTCTAATTCACGGTATTTGTCATAAATCTGGTCACTCGTAAGTTTAGAGTAGTCTATGATCCTAAATTTATCATATTCGAGATAGAATTCATGAAGAAACTTATCAACTATGTTTTGGATGTTGAGATGGAAGTAGAAGAATTTAGCACCAGTGATAAACTTCTTTACTCTCGCACCAAAGGTATTTTGATACTCAGGGGGCCTAATTCTTTCTGCAATTTCATCTTCTAAGCTATCGTCAGTACCCATCATTGTTTCCATAAATTTTCTATTAAATTTATAGCCGGGGAGAATATTAGTAAGTTTATACCAATTGAGAAGGTTGTAATAAACCCTTCCATAAAAGAGACCTAACATATTCTTTAAAAAGAAATCCATTTTACGGATTTGGTCTCCTGGGACCATTAGAATTTCACAAAATTGTACATAGACTTGGTGATAGACATAACGGGCAAAGCCGAAGGTAAGGGGCTTTGTAATACCACCATAGCTCTCTACAATATTGCTATTATCCCATACGAATAGTTTACCAGTATTATTAATAATCTCCGTTGTAATTGGCCTTGATTGAAGAATGTAGATCACATCTTTATGTATGGCCCACTCGACATCTTGTGGTGATTGATAGAAGTTTTCAATTTTGATGCCAATATCCGTAAGCCTTGCCAGTTCGTCTTTGGTTAATGTTGGTGTCTTATCATCCTTATTAAAAGTACCGATGGTTAGGCCACCACCCTCTTTTTTTTCAAAGACTTCACTTTGGGAATTGATTTCACTTTCAATTAAAGTATGATCTTTTTTATTGATAAGATAATTGTCTCCCTCTAAATGCCCACTTACAAGGCCTTCTCCTACACCGTGAACGGCACTGATGATAAGTTTGTCCCCACTTTTGGATATTGGATCACCCGTAAAGAGGACACCAGATTTGTCGGCAAAAACCATTTCCTGAAGGACGACGGCCACTAATATATTCTCAAGAGAAATTTTATTCTGCTCTCTATAAACTAATGATCGTTCACTAAAGGCGGAAGCCCAGCACTTCTTGATTGATTCTAGGGCACTCATTTCATTTTCAATAAAGAGATAAGACGAGAGTTGCCCCGCAAAGGAGTGGCTTCCACTATCTTCCCCAATAGCACTTGATCTTACACTTATGGTTGAGGACTTAAGAGATTGGTAAGCTCTTCGGGAAAATTGAAAAGACTCCATTGAGTCGTCCCACTTTGCTTCATTGAAAAGTTTCTCAATAGCTTTTGCTCTACTTTTATGGTCCTCGTTTTTTGTCACGAGAGATTGAAGTTCTTCTTTGATTTTTGATTCATCTAGAAATCTTGTGTAAGTTTCAGGTGGTAGGACCAAGAACTTGGGAACCTTAAAGTTTTCTCTAGCTAAAAGGAAGAGGTTATATCCCTTACCTCCGGAGTGATCTTTGGCATAACCTTTAGTTGAGCTTTTCGAGATAAGATACATTACAGGCCTCTGACATAGTAGTTTATGAAGATGGTTAAGTAGACAAAGAGAATATATATTGAGCTATAGAGTCGATAAATTTTTCCAGTAAGAGGTTTTGTCCCTATGAGATAAATTAAACTAACGACTAAGAGTAATACTAATTGTAAGCCCAAAAGCTTAAGCATTAGAAAGTACTGAATTGTAGAGATATAAACACAGAGTGCTGATGCGGCCAAGGCATGAACGATTACTAAGATAACAGCACCTAATTTGCCCCAGACACTAGAGTAGGTATCAATACCTTCTCGCTCTTCACAAGGTTGGTAGATTTTTCTGCCAAGCTCAAAGATATTAAATAATAACCAGCTCATCGCTGAAAAATAATAAAAGTCTGGGTCCATTTCCCAAATTTCAAAGCGAGAGAGGGCCGAAAAAATAGCCAGCGAGAGAAAGAAGGTAACAATAGTATGGCTTGTCGCATAGGTGGTGAGGTGAGGTCTTATGTACTTTCCGATAAAGAACTCTTTGTACATGAGTAAACTATAGCCAATTGCAAAGAGTATCGAAATAAAAGCAGGTATCCCGCAACTTGTAAAAAAGATAACTTCTAGGATGATACAGAGTTCTATGGCCTTCTTAACATCGATATGTCCGAGAAGTCCCCTTGGTAAGGGTCTGTTGGGGTTTTTCTCTAAGTCTACATCATAGTCTTTAATTTCATCGTAGAGTCTTAGTTTTAAGAAAAAGATGCTTGTTCCAAGGCCCACATAAATAATGAGGTGGGGTTCAATGATAACAAAGCGGCTGGCATTTGCCACAAGGTAGTGAGCATAGACAAAGAGGGCGATCATCAAAAAGTGGCTAATCGGATCAAATCTTTCTTGGATAAAAGTTACCCAGCGAGAAACTTGGTCTTTTCTAATGTCCGAGTAATTTATATCCTCTGGATTCTTTGAACCTTCATTCATAAAAGGTTCCTTTCGCTAAGGGTGTTTCTCAAAAGGCCATATTCGACTTTTGAATGATGTCGAGAATCCATAGGAATATCATCTATACAAATTAATTTATCAAAGACTATGCCATTATGGTTCATAAGGTTTTTAATTTCTATAATGGTATCGTCTTCGATTTGCTTTGAGGAAGAGTCTTTTAATGAAAAGACGGCAACTGTCTTTTCTCCGAGCTTAGAGTCTGGTACACCTAAATAAGCAGCTTTTTTAACCTTGTCAGACTTTTTCATGACAAATTCTGCCCTTACTGGGAAGACATATTCTCCATCTCTATTTATTGCATTATGGACTCTGCCCACTAGCCAAAGGTTGCCTTTGTTATCAACCCGACCCAGATCACCTGTCCTGTGCCAAATATTTCCCTCATGGTCTCTAATTTTGGTATTTTCGGTTGCCTCTTCGTTATTGTAGTACTTTTCACAAACATGTTCTCCACTAACGATGATTTCACCTACCTCTTTGGAATTAACTACATATTTTGACCATTGTTCATCGGAATCAATTTTTATAGGCTCCTTTACAATTTTTATGTATTTGACTTTTAGTCCACTATCAAATTTACCTACATTAACTCCGTTAGGGACAAAGAGAGGGTCTTTTCGATTTTCCTCTGCCTGTTCAAGCATTTCCTTAGCTTCTATATGTGCCATTGGTTCAACTTCAGTAGATCCATAGAGGACAAGTACTTCCGCATTAGGTGCCACTCTCTTCATGGCCTCAACATCGTCTTCACTGACAGGGGCTCCACCCGTAACGATTCTCTTGAGTTCAGGAAGTTTAATTTCTTTTTCTAAGCAATAATTGTAAAGAGTTCTTAAGAGACTTGGGCTTAGGGTTGTCGCTGTGGTCTTGGTTTCTCTAAACTGTGCCAAGAGAATTTTTGCATCGTCAACGCTAGGGCTTCCTACATCAAAAGCAGGAATGACTGTTTTTACTCCAGCGGCAAGATTATTAAGGCTAAATATGGGAAATGCAGGAAGGTCAGCATCTCCTTTTTCATATGGAAGATGTCGATTTAGGGCATAATGTTGAGCCGCTAGAAAGCGGTGGCTCCTGTCTGCACCTTTAGGAACTCCACTTGAGCCTGTGGTAAATGTGATAAGGGCCGTATGCTCTGAATTTACAGGTACTGCAGCTTGATAATCATTAGTTATCATAAGCTTTTCTAATCTTTCAGAGTATTCCTTATCGTGGGGGCCTGCTACTATTTTAATGGGAATGTCTTGAATTTCTTTCACCTCACTTAGATAATCAAAGGCTCGCTCCACGCTTATTATAGCGCGTGGTTTGACGACATCAACGGCCACGCCCATTTGATCACGCCTTGCCCAGCTATCCAGAAATACAGCAACAGCGCCAAGCTTCTGAACGGCAAACATAGCAGAATAGAGGTAGAGGCTCATTGGAATGAAGATAATCACTTTGTCGTCTTTCTTTAGTCCCAGCTTCTTTAAACCGGCCGCGATTTTACCAACCAATAAATCTAATTCTTTTACGGTTATAGAGTCATGAGCGAGGGTGTCTTGTGAGTCCTTGTCCCAATACTCAAGGCGCTTGGGATGTACCCAAGTTAATATTTCCTGGTCTTTATTAATGTTGAGATGGTGATAAAGAAAGGCGGCTACATTATTGAGTTCGTGTTCTCCCTCATGGTAGCCAAAAGGAGTTTCTGGATTTATATAGTTATGCTTCTTTTCTTCTGTTAACTGAAGGTCTTCTACCTTTTGGCTAAGGCCTTTTTTCAATGCTAGCTCTTTGACAAACTCACCAATTACCTTCGCTGTATCAATAGGATGGGTATAAGCAAGGGCATGGCCTGCGTTTTTTAATAGTTTTTCCTTAAAGCTTTGATTAAAAACTCTCTTAAGTGGAAAGACATGGTCTTCATAAGTTGATGTTTGGTCTTCTTCTCCATAGATGACCAAACAAAGTTGGTCATGTAATTTACTTAATATTTTTTCTATTCTTGGTTTGCTAGCTTTCTTTTCCCAAACAGCAGCTTTTAAGAGCTTGGGGTTTTTTAAATACTTTGCATATTCCTTGTAATAATTAGGAGGCACTACCGGATGGGAAGATTTTATGAGAAATTCTTCTATTATGGCATCTGCCTTTGAGGATAGTATCTTTTCTCCCAGTAGCGGTAGAGCAGTAATGACTTTCTTTAAGAGGCCAGATCCTTCGTTTGGAAAGTAGGGAGAGATGAGAATTATTCCATCAACCTTATTATTGGCAGCGTACTCTAGAGCAGATATGGCACCAAAAGAATAACCGACAGCAAATCGTAGCTTGGTTTCGTCCTCTTTTAACTCTGGGGGGACTTCCGTATAGCGAATAAAGCCATGCCAATTGCCTTGTACGATTGCTCTTTTTAGAGGCTCAAAGTCATAGGGAGTACCAGGCGATCCGTGGAAGGTTATAAATTCTGGAGTCATCATAAAATCATTCCTTGAGCCAAAAATTCTTTAATTTGTTTTCTATCAGGATTCTTTGAGTATTTTATATTTTCACTAGTATTTTTCATACCAACTGGTAATGCTTTATTTTCCATGACTCGTTTTAAGAATTCTTTTATGATTTCTAACTCTTTCTCTTCTGTCTTCTTTAGATAGTTCATGTAACTGGGTTCATATTGGTCGGAAACTGTCTCCACCGCGTAAATGTCACCATGGTCGATCTTTCTCTCCATTTTATGTAGGCTGAAGCCAGCAGGTCTTCTCTCACTAAGAGCATAGAGATCGCAAAAAGTACCTCTGTAGTCAGGTAAGAGTCCATGATGGAGGTTGATGCATCCTAGTTTTGGTGCCTTTAAAATATCATTCTTATAAATATCTCTCGTACGAAGATTAAGTATTAAGTCTATTTCTTTTTCTTTAACATAATTGATGGCCGTTTTTGAATTCATGGAATCCCAGGTAAGGTAAGGAACTTTGTATTCATGAGACAGGCGAAGTCTTCTTTGGAGAGGAAGGTATAGGATATTCCTTGTCAGGCTAGTGGGAAGGTCTCTTACGCCTAAAAGAGGTAGCCCTAAGATTGTTTTTAATAATGAGGCATTGAGAGTCTTAATTCCAGCGAGTGCAACCACCTCAATTTGTGGCGTCTTTTGACCAAATTCTAATAAACCCCGGAGCAATTGGTGGTAATTGCCTGGGATATAGGTGATTTGGCTTGTAACTATGAGTACTTTCAATAGTTTAACTCTCTTTATTTCGTTTTATTTAGTCTCTCTTAGCTTAATGGCCAACTGCCAGCTTTCCAACATTTATAGTAAATATTGCATAGTGCGTTAAGATATGAGACGGCCTTAGTTATAGTGGTAGAACTAACAATCAAAATCCAAGGCGAGAATGCAAGAGATCTGTATTTACCTCAATTCAAAAGCAAGTGGAGCAGGAGGAGATTTCTGGGAAAAGGAGATCACTAAGAGGCTCTTTAGGAGTCAGCTGACTTTCCGAAGACCTGAAACTTATGATGAGCTTAATCGATTCTTAAGTGAAGATGTTGAGCGTAGTGTGGATTCTATTGTTTCTGTTGGGGGTGATGGCACTGTTAATACTCTCATTCAAAAGTTGGCGGGAAAACATATTGGTCTCCTGGTTGTTCCTGGCGGCACGGCGAATGACCTTGCCTTCGAGCTCGGTAGCCTTTCAAAATTAGATAAAGTATTTAGTTGGATACGCTCTAGAGAGAGTAAGTATATAGATCTCATCTCTGTAAATGGTAAACTTATGGCGACCAATGGTGGCATTGGTCTTGGTGGTAATGTTGCTCAGAAGATAAATGAGTTAAGACTAAAGGTGCCACTTTTTAAAAGTTTGATGAATGTGACGGGAAAGAAAATCTATTCTTTCTTTGCTGCAACTGAGCTAATGGATCCAGGTCTTCGTTATTATAAGTTAAGACTAAGTTGTGATGAGTATGAGGGCGTCGTAAGATGCCCAGGTCTTTTGATTAATAACCAAGCAACCCTTGGGGGAAGCTTCAAAGTAGCACCTTTTACAACAAATAATGACGGCAAATTTAACGTTACCGTTTTTACTCAAAAAAATAGAGGCTCCCTTATTCAGTCTTTATGGGTTATGGGTCAAGGAGGAGATATCACAAATATTCCTGGTGTTTTAACTTTTGAAACGGATCATTTAAATGTTGAACTTATTGAAGGGGATGATGCGAATTTCTTCGGAGATGGAGAAATTCTAAGTCATGCCAAAGAATGGGAAATTAAGTGTTTGCCAAACTCACTTCTTGTATATAGCCGAAATGAGGACTTTAATCCATTGGATATTACCAATGAGGTTACGTTGTCGTGACGGTATTAGTAACAGGGGCCACCGGTTTTCTTGGAGACAACCTTTTAGACCTCATAAAAATTAATAATAAAGAAAAGTTTGTCTTCTTAGTGAGAGAGAAGTCAGCAGCTCAACTTAAAAAGAAAATTGAGGGGTTTGATCACCTTCGTCTTGTCATTGGAGGGCTTACCCACCCTGATGTATTTTTGGACGACAGAGACTACAAAGAACTAATCAAAGAAATCGATACAGTCGTTCATCTGGCGGCCCTCTATGATTTAGGTGGGGATAGTAATGAACTTTATAAAACCAATGTTATAGGTACTCAGAATATCCTTTTTTTTGCTTCTCAGTGTCCTAGAGTAAAGAAAGTCATTTATGCTAGTACTATTGCAGTTTCTGGTGATTTTAAGGGTACCTTTGGTGAAGATGACTTTGATCTTGGGCAAGGTTTTCCAAATGCCTATGCGAAAACTAAGTTTGAGGCAGAATCTGTTGTCAGAAAATATAGCTATGACTATAAAGACGTCGAGGTTTCGATCTTAAGATTTGGTATAATTGTTGGTGATAGTGTTGAAGGAAAAATTACTAAAGAGGATGGACCTTACTTTTTCTTTAAAAATATCACGAAGCTTTTTAATCAGATACCTCAGGTCAAAAAGCTGCCCTTTGTACCTTTTCCTTTTAAAAGTAAAGCCTACTTTCCTTTGATACCTGTTGATTTCTGTGCTGAAGTAGTAAATTTACTTTTACATAATGAAATAAAGAATAACCCCAAAAGCCTGAAGGTTTACCATATAATAAGTGATGGCCAACCCTTATTAGAGGACTTTCTTAAAGATTTTTTAACTAGTTTAGGTATGGAAATGAGAGTTTTTGGAATTCCTAGAGTACCCATGCTTGAAAAGAGTTTGAAGGCCTTCTCCATACCACCCGCTATTATGGACTACTTGTACCTACCAACTTCCTTTGTAAATATTAATTGGGATATTGAATTTAGTAGTAAGTTAAAAAGACCTATATATGATTCCTATAAACCTCAACTTTTCTCCTACGTTAAAGATAAATATTTAAGAAAAAATGGGGAAAGTATTTGAAACATATTATTTCTCTAAACTATAGTGGCTTTGGTGAAAATGGTGACCAAAAGATTATTTTTTCAGGTCAAGATATTCGTATTACTCAATTTAACCTAGGCTTTGACTATGAATTATCATTAAATATTATTAAAGAATATGATGGTGTTGTTGATGCTTTTGCACTGTCAGGAATTCCTCCCGTAGTTTCATTCAAAAAGGGAGGGTTTGTTCATCCTCAAGTTAATGGACTGAAAGCTGCCGCAAAAGAAACACCCATGCTTGATGGTAGTATTCTAAAAAGAACTTACCTACCTTGGTCTCTTCGAAAGTTTCATTTAAAGAACCCTAAAATCTTTGGTCATAAGAAAATCGGAGTTTATGCCGGCGCTTTTCATCATAGCTTACTAGATGAAATGGAGAGCTTTGGCGGAAAATTACGATTGGGAGATCCTTACTTTTTTCTCGGTCTTCCTTTCGTTCTCAATAAAAAGAAAAAGCTAGACAGATTTCTCAAGCTTATGGCGCCTGTCTTTAAGAAAAAGAAAATAAAGAAAAGTAACTTAACAAATTTTCAAAAAAAATCAGTCCATTCAAGATCGTTAGCCGAGTTTTTTACAAGTGATATATTTGTCGGGAATGAAAGTACTTTCTCTCTTCTTGATACTGAACACCTTAAAGGAAAAACAGTGTTAGTTGATTACTTAAGTAATGATCTAAAAACTCGATTCGCCCAAGCAGGGGTAAGAAATGTCGTCGTGAGTATCCCAAATATCCTTGGCCTTGAAAAAATGAACTTTTCAATGATCGAGGCGTGTCTCCAAAGCGTTGTCAAAAGCGAAGGGGTTCTGGCAGAGGATGATATAATTGCATGGATGGAGGAAAATGGTCTTAATTCTCAAATTATTGAATTAGGTTCAGGTTATGAAAGACAAAATGAAAAATTCGCTTTTATTATTCATCCCTTAAGTAGGGGAGATCTTTTTAAGCATCCTATGCTCGGAAAACTCAAGCCAATAAGTAAGGGTATCGGACCCCTTGTGGAAGATCTTTTGTCTTATATACCAGGCTATTATTATGGAAAAATTCGTGGGATTAAATCTGAAAAGAATGGAAAGATTGTTGAGGGATTAATTTACATGGTTCCCAACACTCCCAAAGTGTTGCTCGAGAAAGATGTGAATACTATCTATAACAGGCTCGTTAATCTTGCGGATATGGCCGACAAACAAGGTGCTGGCATTATTGGTCTTGGCGCCTACACTAAAATTGTAGGGGATGCTGGCGTAACAGTAGACTCTAGAAGCCCTATTCCTGTTACCACAGGCAATAGCCTAAGTGCCTGTGCGACTTTATGGGCCGCAAAGTTTGCGCTGGAACGAATGAACCTCACTCCATTTAACAATGGCCGCTATCAAGGGCGAGTTATGGTCGTTGGAGCAACTGGTAGTATTGGAGCTGTTAGCGCAAAGGTTTTGGCTAAGAGCTGGAAAGAAATTGTACTTGTCGCCCCTAGGGCCTATAAAGTGCTCGAACTTAAGGAAGAAATACGTAAAATTGACTCAGAAGTCTCTATTCTTGTTTCGACAAATGCCAATACTTATAGTGGTGAGAGTGATCTCATTATCACAACCACTAGTGCACAAGGTAAGAAGGTCCTTGATATTGATATGGTAAAGCCAGGCGCCATTATATGTGACGTTAGTAGACCTTTTGATATCAAAGAGGAAGACGCCCTTAAACGACCTGATGTTATGGTAATTGCTTCGGGAGAAGTGAAATTGCCTGGTCCGATAGACTTCACAATGGATATAGGTCTTGAAGGTAATATTGTTTATGCATGTCTTGCTGAAACGGCGCTTTTGTCAATGGAAGGTAAGTACGAGAGCTTCACTCTTAGTCGTAATATATCTTATGAGAAGGTACTTGAGATAGACAGAATGGCCAATGACCATGGAGTTAGGCTTAGCTGTATAATGGGTCATAGTGGTTATATTTCAGATGAGGAGTTTTCTCTATGCCGAGAACATGCTCTAGAAGCCTTGCCTCTTTTTTTGAAAAGAAAAGCAATTGAGAACTTAAAATAAGGAAGAAGTTGTGGTTCAAAAGTACTTTAATCAACTTAATTATAGTTTAGGCAATGAGGATACAGCAATTGATGTAGAGATTGTTAAGAGACTTGGCCCTAAAGATATTTTTAGTGTTGCTGGTTGCGGTAGTAGGGCCTTACCATTGCTTGAGAGTTGTAATAATTTAACGATGGTTGATTTTTCATCCTATCAATTAGCTCTTTCCCGCTTGAGGTTAGAGCTCTATAGAAAGGTCGATTGGGTCGACTATTGTCTTTTCTTTGAGTTTCCACCTTTCCAAGGTCAGGATAATCGTCACAGAAGAAGAGAGATATTTGCTTCTCTTGAACTCAGTGAAGGAGATCGCCTTTTCTTTAAGGGAGTTTTCGATGAACTTAGCTGGGGTAGTTTACTTTATGCAGGCTCTTGGGAGAGGACCTTTCAAAAACTCAGTAAAGCACTTCGGTTTATTCTTGGAAAGAATTACGATGCTCTTTTTAAATTTCAGAATTTAGAAGAGCAAGTTGATTATTTTAAGAATGAATTTAACAAAGTTCGATGGAATTCTCTTCTTTTTCTCCTAGGGAATAAGTCCGTTTTTAATGCGCTTCTTTATAAGGGAGACTTTATTTCTAAGAACGCACCAGAGAGTCACTTTGAATATTATAAGCAAAGCTTTGATAAGCTCTTTACGCATAGTCTGGCGCGAGAGAGTTTTTTTGCTCATTTATGTTTTTATGGAAAAATTAATCATAGCGATGGTAATCCTATTGAGGCCAAGAAGGACAACTTTTCTGCTGTTAAAGAGAAGGCATGTGGCAATAGTGACATTTCTTTTGTTCAAGGTGACTTGGTAGAGATTCTTTCTCGTGATGAGTATGCAAATAAATATGACTTCTTAAGTTTGAGCGATGTTCCTAGTTACTTTTCTGGTGATATGGAACGGTTGTTTCTCCAAAAGATTAGCTCTTCGCTAAAAAAGTCGGGCGTGGTTTGTTTAAGAAATTATCTGAGGACCCCAGAAGCTGATTATAGTGGTTTTGAAGACATCACAGAACAGTTTAGCGGTATCTATGGGTTAGAGAAAGTGGGTGTTTACCGCTTTCAACTCTTTCAAAAAAAATGAAATTTATTTTGGCTAGTATCGGTAATTCCGATTTAAGGTTGCTTTTACCTGCTTAGGGCCCTATTTTCCTGTAAAGTGACTAATTAACGGAGGTAAGATGCAAGATAATAAAATGAGCAGTGACATTAATGTATACGTGAGTGTTGGTGATACCATGCCTGCTGAAAAAGCCATTAGAAAGTTTAAGAGACTTTGTGACAATGCAGGAATTATTAAAGAATATCGAAGAAGGAAGAATCACCAAAAGCCAAGTGTGAAAAAGAAAGAGAAGAGAGAGAATGCCGAGAAAAGAAGAGCGAAGCTTAATCGCAAAGTAAGTAGTGGCAGAAGTAAAATCTAGCGTTAATCACTAGGGAGATGCAAGCGAAAGGTTGTGTTCTCTCTACCACTTTCATAAGTTAAGTCTCCCCCCATTTTAACCATTAAATTGTGACAGAGTGAAAGACCCAGTCCAGTTCCTTCTTCAGCTTTTTTTGTCGTGAAGAAGGGGGTTAGAATTTTATCTTCAAGGGCTTTCTCAATTCCTTTTCCACTGTCAATTATGTCGATATGGTTTTTACGAACATCAACGATTATCCAGGGCTTTTCTGTATTGTCTATTTCGTGAATTGAGTTTCTGATGATATTTATTATAACCTGTGAAAGGTATTCAATATTAGCGTTCACAATAAGATCCATATTTTTGATACTGAGGGCGACATTACTCTTGGCAAGCTTTTGTTCCATTAAGCCGTAAACAAGGCCCCACGTTTCTTTGAAAGGAGTACTGGTAACTTCGACTTTTTCTCCTGTTCGTGATAGGCGTAGTAGTCCAGTTATGAGGGTGTTGGTACGATCCACGGTACGGTCGATATTAGTAGAGTAGCGGATGAGAGTCTCTTCTTCAGGATACTTTTGCTTTAGCTTCTTATGTAGCTTGTAAGCGTTTCCTTTTATGACCTGAAGAGGGTTATTAATTTCGTGAGCGATATTTCCTGCAAGTTCGCCAATAGTCTCAAGTTGCCCTTTGTGAATTGAGTTGTGGAGTTCTATCTTATAGAGATTAAGGTATTTATGGTAAGTACTTCGAGTCATATGAATGAGAATACTGAAGAATATGCTTGTTGCCGTGAAACTTAAGTAGAAGAGGGCCTCTGTTTGGCTTGGTCGATAGTCATTTCTTTGGACTAAGCTATAAGCTAGTGCGTAGACCAAGACATTAGTGAA
>Ga0136600_1000161_pt1 | contig 36467 bp, 33 predicted proteins | sample AntRauMFilla2698_FD_104634 | JGI IMG/M metagenome (GOLD analysis project Ga0136600, IMG submission 104634) | Saline lake microbial communities from Rauer Islands, Antarctica - Metagenome Filla 2 #698 | ecosystem: Environmental > Aquatic > Non-marine Saline and Alkaline > Saline | place...
AAAGCCCTTTGTTTTCAACCTGATGTAGGAAAATTCGCTAGAGGCCTGAACTGGGCCTTTACAAATTCTAATTTCGGCTACTTAGGTAGGTAAAAACTTTCCGTACGGTCGTACGCTTAGCTTATAATGGAAGACGGACAACACTAAAATCAAGGAGCCCTTCCATGGCAAAGTTTAAAACTGATATTGAAGATATTTCATTCAACCTCTTTGAAGATCTCAAAGTTCAAGAGCACTCAGGTGAGCTTGGAGAAAATGATCTCAAAGACATCCTCGTTCAATTTGATAAGTTTGCCGAAAATGAAGTTTATTCCTGCCGAGTGATAGGTGATGAAGAAGGGGTAAAGTTAACTGAAGATAAAGGAGTTATTGTTCCTGAATCTTTTAAGAAGGCGACAGAGCAATATTATCAAAATGGTTGGTTTGCACTTGGTTATCCTGAAGAAATTGGAGGAATGCCTGCACCTCATTCGGTTTCTTTTGCTTGCACTTCTATTTATGTCGGCGCCAATGTCGCCCTTTCAATGTACTCAGGTCTCTCTCAAGGCGCGATGAACGTTATCCTCCAAGTTGGAAATAAAGAACAAAAAGAAAAGTTCATTCCACCAATGATGGAGGGGCGTTGGGGCGGAACGATGTGCTTAACGGAGTCAGGTGCAGGTTCAGATGTAGGAGCCTCCAAAACAACAGCAACACCAAATGACGATGGAACTTACGATATAAAAGGAGTGAAGATTTTTATTTCTTCTGGTGAAAGTGATCTCTATGAAAATAATATTCACCTTGTTCTTGCAAGAACTCCTGGAAGTGAGGATGGAACGAAGGGACTTTCACTTTTTATTGTTCCTAGGTTTAACATTAATGATGATGGCAGTACCGGTGACTCCAATTACGTAAAATGCACGAAGATTGAAGAGAAAATGGGAATCCATGGTTCGGCAACTTGTGAAATTACCTTTGGTGGTGAGGGATCAAGCAAAGGCTGGCTTATCGGCAAAGAGCACGAGGGTATTGTTAATATGTTTATCATGATGAATGAGGCTAGGCTTCTTTGTGGTATTCAGGGGGAGTCTCAAGCTAACCTCGCCTATGAATTAACTGAACAATATGCCAAAGAGCGTAGTCAATTTGGAAAAGAAATTATTCACCTTCCTGATGTAAAGAGAATGCTTTTAAAGATGCGGGCGATGAGTAGAGGCTTGCGCTCATTAACACTCTATACTTCAAACCTCTTTGATCTTGAAAGTAAGGGCGATGAATTAGCTGAAAAAGAGCTTGCTCTGTTAACTCCCGTTTGTAAGGGCTTTTGTACTGATGAAGGTTTTCAGGTTTGTATTGATGCTATTCAGGTCCACGGTGGTTATGGCTACTGTTCAGAGTATGGGATAGAGCAATTTGCCAGAGACACAAAAATTGCAACTATTTACGAGGGAACTAATGGCATCCAGGCCATGGACTTTGTGATGAGAAAAATTCTCAAGGATAAAGGAGAAACTTTTCAGGCCCTTGGAGGAAAAATACAAAAGACCCTAGGTAACCCAATCGCAGGAAATTGGAAAATTGAGACAGCAGCATTGGCGACCTCTTTGCAAAAAGCTGGGTCCATCATGCAAAAGTATGGGGATTATGCTGCGAAAAAAGATTTCGACAAAGTTCTCGCGACCAGCACTGACTTTCTCACCTATTGTGGGAATATAATTGTTGCGTGGCGTCTGCTTCAGGGAGCAATTCGCGCTGAAGAGCTTATGAAAGAGGGGAAGGGTAATGAAGCCTATCTCAAGACTAAGGTGCAAGACTTTAAAACATATTGTCAGCATTACTTGAGCCGAAATACGGGTATTGCTCAGAGCATCCTAAATTACGAACAAGACTGGACGGCCGTAGAGCTTTAGGTTGATTAGTGTTAAACTAAACCAGTTAAACTTTTAAAATTTAGGAAATTAATGAATCTCGAAAATCTTTATGAAGAGGTCGAGGTATTCTCAAAGGAAACTCACGGAAGCACAGACTATTTTAAAGAAACAGCATTCGTAAGAGGAAAGGGCGAAAACGATTTCGCTCCTTTGAAGTATCTTTGTAAAAAAATCTCAGAGCTTGAGGGTAAAGCCACTATGTTGAAGCAGGGCTTTGTCTGTGATGCTCTCGATCTTTATGATCAACCCGCTTTTAGTAACTGGTATGAGCATCAATTTGGACGCAAGCTTAAAAGGTCAGAAGCAAAAAAAATTACGATTACTTATCTACCTGATAATAAGAAAATTTTTGATGCTATTGAGCTTGTAAATAAGAGCTATGACATTCTGCGAACCGAACACATCATACTCAATAACAAGAATCTTCCAGTTCAATTAGGTGAGTGGTACGCCAAGGCAATCTTTGGCTTAGACCAGTTGAAATCGACCTCTCAGCGTGGCTTTGACTTTCTCTTAGAGGGAAAACGAGTCGAGATAAAGGTCGAATGGGGAGATGCCTCGAGTCCTAAGGGTGTAAAGCTCAGAAAGTCTCTAGCAGATCTAAGTGACTACTGCATTATTATGTATATCGCCAAAAATTTTCGTATAAGGGAAATTTGCTTTCTTGACTCAGAGTTTGTGACGAGAAAGTTTGGAGGAAAGGGCCACACTATTTTTCTGAAAGATAGTGATGTTACCCAATACTTTTTTAGTAGCTCTCTAAAACATAGCAATAAAGTGGCTAACCCAACGGCTCTTTTAAAGTACTCGACGCCGACATTTGCCATGAAGTTAACTGAAGCTTTTTAATGACTTTGAAAGTAAAAAATATTCTTATAATAGGTGCTGGTCATGGTCTCGGCTTTGGTCTTGTAAAAGAATGCTTGAGTCGATACCCAGATGTTGAGATTTTTGCGACCTATCGATTGGCCGAAAAAGCTCAAGAACTTTTAGCTTTATCAGTAAAGGCTTATCAAATCGACCCTATTTCTGAAGCTAGTGTGGAGGAGTATATATTGACTCTTCCTCAGCTGGACTTAGTTATAAACTGTGTGGGGGTTCTTCATAATGAAGAATTTGGTCCAGAAAAGTCATTAAGGGATATTAATATTGATCGTCTGACGACTCAGTTTCAAGTGAATAGTATGGTGACTCCGCTTTGGGGTAAATATCTCAAGCGGCACTTTTCAAAAGATACGACTTCTGTTTTTGCGACTCTTTCAGCTATGGTTGGGAGTATCGGAGAAAATGAAGTTGGTGGTTGGTATGGTTATCGCGCTTCTAAAACAGCTCTAAATATGTTCATTAAAACGATGGCGATTGAGCTAGCGAGAAGTGGCCACAAAACCTCTATTGTTGCGATTCATCCAGGTACTGCCCATACAGAACTTTCAAAGCCTTTTGTCTCAGGTGTTAAGCATCAAATATGGCAACCTCAGGAGGCAGCGGCTAATATATTGAATGTATTGGAGACCTGTCCTGATCAAGGTACAGGGATTTTCAAAAATTGGGATGGAAGAACCATTCTCTGGTAAAATACCTATATGACTGATCACTTTAAACCGCCCTATTGCCTCGTTCCTTTTGGCCAGCTCAGTAGTAAACCTGATGGAAGACTTAGGCCATGCTGCGCTAGTGGAGATAATTTAATACTAAAAGAAAAATCTTTTCTTGAGGCATGGCGCTCTCAAGAGATGAATAATTTACGCAAAACCTTTTTGAAGGGAGAGAGCGTTCCTGCTTGTGAGAAATGTATTGAGGATGAATTGCTTGGTAAAAAATCTACTCGTGAGTGGAAGAATGAGTCTTGGAGTGACATAACCAAACAGAATGTAACCCTAGCGCAAGAAAATAATGGTAAAATAAAAGATGGCTTACCAGTATCACTTGAATTGAGGCTGGGGAACCTATGTAATCTTAGCTGTCGAATGTGCAATCCGCTCTACTCCTCACGTTTTCAAAAAGATTTAGAAAGTGATGAAAAGTGGATGAAAAGTCCTCTTTTAAGAACTCTTTATGAATCTCCACTGAAAGATTCGAAGAAACTAGGCAACTGGTATCAGCAAGAAGAGTTCTGGCAAGAACTCTCTGAAATGAGTGCCAACCTCAGGAGTCTGTACTTTAGTGGAGGCGAGCCTTTGTTGATTGAAGAGATGAAAATCCTCTTAAAACACCTAGTGAAAAGTGGGCAAGCGAAGCGAGTAAAAGTCCGCTTTGATACTAATCTGATGCAAGTCCCAAAGGAAACCTTTGCTCTTTTGAAGGAATTTAAAGAAGTGGCCATCGGTGTAAGTCTAGATGCTATTGGTGACCTTCTTGAGAGTGTTCGCTATGGTTCTAGCTGGGAGTTAATAAAGAAGAACCTCTTTCAAGTGAGGGATATGGGAGCACCATTTAAGTTATCAATTAGTGCCCTTGCTTCCTCAATGAACGTGCATGAGCTGGATAAGCTTTATGGTTTTATAAAAACGGAGCTTGGTGAAAATACTTTAATCGTTCTCGATTTTTTAAATGAGCCCAAAACACTTTCGGCTAAGTCTTTAGGGCCAAAAGAAAAAAAGGTAGCATACGAAAAAATTAATATCATAAAAACGAACTACAGTGAGATTCTTTCGCCTTACGAGCTAACGGGAATTCACTCGCTTGAACGTCTTCTCAGTCAGGAAAGTGAAGTGAGTCGTGAAGACTACGAAGAACACGCTGCTTTTCTAGATCAAATGCACTCGTCTTAATAAAGTTCGTATTTCAATAAGCGACATTCAAGAGGACCATTGAAGAAGGGGATCTTTTGACTTGTTCTTAATGAAATTTTCTTCGTAAGAATTGGGTCTTGAGAGATGATAAAGGCATTTAAGCCTTTCCAGCTATTTTTGAGATTCTCTCCAAGGTTGTAATAAAGATCTTCAAGTTCTTCATCTTTCTCGCCTAGTCTTACACCGTAAGGAGGGTTGGATATAAGAGTTCCGCCGTCCTTATCGGGATGAGGGCCAATTTTTAAAGCGCTCCCGACGTTGGCCAGTAGTGACTCTTGCGGAAGCCCCATGATTTTCCAGCTGGATTTGGTTTGCTCTACTGCTCTTCTGCTTATGTCCCAGCCTATAAAGTCGTGTTGACCTGCTCTTTTTAAGCCTTGATTTCCTCTATTGATAAGTTCAGCTACAAGGTTTTTAAAAGGCACAGCGACGGTTTCGTCCTTTTGGTACCACTTATGACTTTCAAACTTAAACTTTACATGCCCCTGATCCCAATTTTTAAGACGAAGAAAAGTGGGAGGCAGGTGATATTTTTTTATGGCCCCTTCAATAAGAAAAGTGCCTGTTCCACAAAATATGTCATAGAGAGGATTCTGTCCGGTCCAATTGGCGATATCCAAAAGAGCGGCAGCGTAATTTTCTTTTATAGGCGCATCGTGACCCTCGGGTCGATAACCACGCTGATGCAAAGGGAAACCTGCGATATCAAGAAGAACGAGACCCTTATATCCTCCCTTTGGATGGGGCTCGATTCTCAAAAGAAAGTTATAGTCCGGGTCATCTAAATCAATGCTCGGTCTTTTTCCTGACTTTTCAGTAAAACAATCAACAATTGCATCCTTGAGCAAGAGAGAGAGATAGTGAGAGTTTCTAAATGCATGAAGAACATCACGTGAAAGAATACAGCCAATCTTAATTGTTTGGCTTGGATTCATTATTTTTGGCCAAGGAATCTCTTTTGCCTTCGCTACGATTTCTTTTTCATTTTCACAGTCAAACCATCCAATTTCTCGATAGACACGACTTGCAATACGGGTCTCAAGAACAAGGTTGAGTGCCTGAAGGTTTTTTGCCTTAAAGTTAACACCACCTCTTGTGATTTCCATATTGGAAAAATTGTAGTGCTGCATTTCATTATAGAGGAGTTCCTCAAAACCACGTGGGCAAGAGGCAAAGTGTTTGATCATGAAATTGGCTCCGCTTTAAGGGATTCATTAAAAATTTGGGCTTTATAAAGAAGGTCTTGATAACTTTCTGACATGAGAGGATTAAGGTTTTTTTCCTTAAATCTTTTTATTCTCCAAAGAGAGATGGAGAAAAGGCCAAGGGAGATGGCATCAGCAAGGTGAATTTTTTCTTCTTTAGGGAGAGGTCTTTCGCTTTCATAGCCTTCTAGAAAGGACCTAATAAGGGGGCGAATGAGTCTTCCTTTCTCAAGGCAGGTGCCAGAAATACTTATGCCTAAGTCAAGAATATATTCACCTGTTCCACCTTGCTCAAAATCTAAAATGACCTGAAGCTCTTGGTTCCGAAAGAGGGTGTTATCAATATAGAGGTCACCATGAATGATGCCTTCCTCCCATTGATTATCCATGAACCATTGGAGGTTGTGAGGGAAGATTTGTTGAAAGGCGCCGCTGAAGTCTTTAGGGCATTTGGCACTATTGGCGTAATCGAAAACTTCGCGGGCCCCAAAACCCACTGCCTCGTGGTTTCTAATGGGACGAGGCTTAGAGTTGAGTTCGTCTTTAGAAAAATTTAAAGAATGAAGTTTACCAAGGCCCTGGCCAATCTCTTTGCAGGCAATATCACTTGGACCTGGAGGAATACCATCGAGAAAAGGAAAGAGGACTCCAAACTTATCGCCCTGCTCACTGGTAAGGTGATAGAGAGGCTTATTTTCAGTAGTTTTTATGGGCACTAGCGAATAGGTAAACTTCTTCTCTTGAAGCTTAAGCAAAATATCCATTTCTCCAGCAAGCTCTTCCATATTCTTGTCGTTGGAGACTTTGAGGAGATAGGGAGTGCCGGCGACCACGACTTTATAGTTACTGTTGGAGATCCCAAGGGAAAGGGCATCTAGGCTTTCAAGTCCGCCTAAATCATAATAATTAATGATGTTTTGCGCCTCGTTAGTGCTGAGTTTGGTGTAATCCCCCATTTTTTCCTTCCCCCCTTAAATTATGGTCCCTAAACTCGCTTAATCATTGCTCAATGTCAAAGCATTGGGCTGCGGTCAAAGTTGTTTATCTCCTCTTGAGGGTGCTATAGTGGCGGGGCTTATCAATCATACTATTAACAATGCTGTGCACAGAGCCAGTGTAAATTAGGAGCACCTATGAGTGAAGACTATAAAGTAAAAGACATGTCCCTGGCGGAATGGGGTCGTAAAGAAATTAAACTTGCTGAAACTGAGATGCCTGGTTTAATGGCCCTGAGAGAAGAGTTTGGAAAATCAAAGCCTCTTAAAGGTGCAAGAGTTGCAGGCTGTCTTCACATGACAATTCAAACTGCTGTTCTTATTGAGACTCTTGCTGAGCTCGGTGCTGATGTCCGTTGGTCTTCTTGTAATATTTTTTCAACTCAAGACCATGCTGCTGCCGCTGTTGCTGCTGCAGGAACACCTGTTTTTGCTTGGAAGGGAATGAGCGAAGAAGAGTACGACTGGTGTATTGAACAAACCCTTAAGTGGCCTGATGGTCAAGGTCTTAACATGATTCTTGATGACGGTGGTGACCTTACTAACCTCGTTCTTGATAAGAACCCAGCAATGGCTTCTGAGATTCGTGGTATTTCTGAAGAAACTACTACTGGTGTTCACAGACTATATGAAAGAGTTAAGGCCGGAACTCTTCCAATGCCAGCTATCAACGTAAATGATTCAGTAACAAAGTCTAAATTTGATAACCTCTATGGTTGTCGTGAGTCTTTGATCGACGGAATTAAGCGTGCGACTGACATTATGGTTGCAGGTAAAGTTTGTATCGTTGCTGGTTATGGTGATGTTGGTAAAGGTTCAGCTCAATCGCTTCGCGGTCAAGGTGGACGAGTAATCGTTACAGAAATCGATCCTATCTGTGCTCTTCAAGCAGCAATGGAGGGTTATGAAGTTATGCCAATGGCTGACGCTTGTAAGCTCGGTGATATCTTCGTAACAACAACAGGTAACTATGGTGTTATTCGTGGCGAGCACATGGATCAAATGAAAGATTCTGCAATCGTCTGTAATATTGGTCACTTTGATAATGAAATTGAGATCGAGCATCTTAATAAGAATTGGACTAAAGACAATATTAAGCCTCAGGTTGATATGTACACTGCGAAAGATGGCAGAAGACTTGTTCTTCTTGCTGAAGGTCGTCTTGTTAACCTTGGTTGTGCAACAGGTCACCCATCATTTGTGATGAGTAACTCTTTTACAAACCAAGTTCTTGCTCAGATCGAGCTATGGGAAAACTCTCAGAAGTATGAAAACAAAGTTTATATGCTTCCAAAGAATCTTGATGAAAAAGTAGCTCATCTTCACCTTGAAAGAATTGGTGTAAGACTTGATAAACTTACTAATCAACAAGCTGAGTACATCGGTGTTAAGCCAGAAGGCCCATACAAGCCAGATCATTACCGCTACTAAGAAAATTCAAAGAAATTTTAATCAATGGGGGCCTGCTTCTAGCGGGCCCCTTTTTTTTAAGGTAAATTAGGGAAAAGGATAATTTATGAAAATTTTTATTGGTAGCGACCACGCAGCATTTGAAGAAAAACAGACCTTAAAAGAGTTCTTAGTTGAAGCAGGCCATGAAGTACATGATTGTGGACCAGATACTGGTGAGCGCTGCAATTATCCTGACTATGCAACTAAAGTATCTCTTGCTGTGAGAGAGGCCGGCGATCAGGCAAAGGGATTTCTTCTATGTGGTTCTGGGATTGGAGTTTCAATGGTGGCCAATCGTTATGCAGGCATTCGAGCGGCTCTTTGCCGTAGTAAAGAAGATGCACTTCTTTCTAGAGGTCATAATAACGCCAATATTCTTTGTGTTGGTGCTAGAATAACTAGTATGGAAACAATCAAGGAGATAGCTTCTTCATGGTTGGAAACAAAATTTGAAGAAGGAAGGCATGCTGAGAGAGTGGCCCTCTTTAATAATTTAGGCGAAAAATAATGGCTATAGAGTATCCTAGAAAACTTATTGAAAAATTAGGCTTCATTTTTGTCACCGTCCTTTGTTGTCTTGGTGTCTACTATTCAAGAACAGACCTAACTTATTTTGAGGGAAGCTATGTAAGGGAAGATGGTCCCTTGGAATGGTTGACAGTTGTTGCCCTACTCTTGGGCTCATTTATGTGCTTTTATCGGGCCAAGATTCTAAAGCCCTTTCGTCATAAGAAGTTTATTTTAGCCCTCTATGGCTTGAGCTTAATGTTTTTCTTTGGTCTTGGAGAGGAAATTAGTTGGGGGCAGAGAATTTTTGAAGCCTGGTTTGAATTTAAGGTACCAAGCTTTTTCCTTCAATATAATAGTCAGGGGGAAATGAACCTCCACAACCTTCGCTTTGGTACTTTTAAAATTAATAAAATCATTTTTGGGACATTTTTAGGAATCGGTATTGTTTTTTATTTTTTAGTTCTTCCTCTACTCTATAGAAAGTTAGAGAAGGTTAAGGACTTCGTTGATTCATGGGCTCTACCACTTCCACACTTTTATCATATTATTGCCTATGTCGCCCTTGCAGTGCTCGCAGAGTTTATTGCTGGTGGGAAAAAGGGCGAAATTCTTGAGTTTGGAGGCAGTTGGATTGTTTTACTCATGATTTTCAAGCCCTATAATAGAGAAATTTTTAGTCGTAAATCCTTGGAAAGGTGAGGTTGTGCCTGGCCCCTTCAAAGTAAGAACGATTTCCTTTGAAGAATGTAAAAGTTATTGGCTTGAAGTTGACCACTTTAAAGAACCCCACAAAAATATCCTAGAATTTGTTAAAACGCTTGGGCCATTTGAAACATGTTTCGATAATCCTAAAAGACAAGCTTATGGCCTCTTTAGCAGTAATAGACTTATTGGTGTCACTCAGTTGGTAGAATGGACAGGGGATTGGGTACGGTATCGTACTATTAATATTCTTCCCGAGTTTCAGGGCCAAAATTTAGGTTGGTTCCTTGTGGAAGAGGCTTATAAGAGTGATTGGCAAAGCTATCCTTTTCTCTTTGGCTGGGTCCGAGACGGCCATGATTTATGGGCAAAAAGAAATAGCTTTGAAGAAATTCCTGAAAGCGCTCAAGATGGTCATAGGGGCATGCTAAAGGATATGAGAAAGAAATGAAATTGCTGAATATCTTCTTTATCATTTTTTTCTCTCTTTTGTTAAAAACAGCTTATTCCTATGAATTAAAAGAAAAGACGGATCTGACTTCTATAGATTCGATTGCACGAATTCAATCATTAGAAAATGACGAACTATCACAGTGCTACCAGTTTTCCTTAAGAGCCTTTGAATGCTATGAAAGTGAGTGGTGGAGTGATTGCAATAGCTGGCGTGAAAGATCAGAGTTGGCGGATGAAAAGAAGGCTCCTCTTGAAAAGATGATAGGCTATTCCTTTTGGCTCTTTCTCCCCTATGACTATCCACAGATTGGAGTTAAACAAATCTTAGGGCAGTGGCACAATGACGTTGATGGGCCAACTCTTTCTCAACGTTTCTTAAATGGAAAAATGTGGCTGGATTTAATGCTTGGTCCTGATGTTACATTTAAAGAATTTCCTATTGATAACTTCAAGATTGGACAGTGGAATAGGTTTGAGTATGAAATTATGTGGTCTGAGAAGGGCAGGATCCTAGGCTCTCTTAATGGGAAACAATTTGTGAATTACTCGGGAGATACTTTAGGCCAGCATCAAAAGGGCCTTGGCCCGTACTTTAGGTTTGGAATTTATCGCTCTCACCTCTATCGGTTAAGCTTTTCAAAGGACCGTACACAGAGAGCTTATTACTGTTCCTACAAAAGAGAGTTTTAGGAAGAGCATTTCCCACAAGTCTCAAAGCATGTAGGAAAATAAGATAAGCTAATTAGGCTTTCCTTTTTCCAGCTGCTCGGGAGCATCTCTTGGAAAAAGGGATGGAATAAAATTTCCTCAAGGGAGTTTGTGTTTAAATGATTAAAGTCTTGAGGAATTCCAGCTTCGTAAACTTTTCGATAAAAATGCTCTCGTTTTATTGTACGAGTACGATGGTCCCCATCTTGTGCGAGCCAACAGCATGGCCAAACTCTTTGATCACAATCGATGTAAATCATCTTTTCTTCTATGGCCTGACAGTTAATTTCTTTGGTTTGGTCATGACTTTTAAATAGCTCTTGATTAAGCTCTTTCTCAGATAGTTTTGAAAAGTCAGTTTGAAGGTTGGGATTAAGATCACTACCTTTTGGAAGGTGAATAAGTCCATCATGGTCACCATAAGGTTTTCTTACCTCGAAATGACAAAAACCCAAATCATTAGCTAGTTTCCTGGCTTTCTCAATTTGATGTTTATTATGAGTGAACTCTAAAAATTTCCAAGTAGCTTTACCACCATTTTCGATAAACAGTTTGGCATTGTTGAGTGCTTGATTCCAATTAACTCCTCTGCGATAGAGGGAGTTTGTGTCTTCAAGACCATCTAAACTAAATTTAATTTCATGACCAAAATACTTAAGGGTTTTACCGAGATGCCCCCATGTACTTGCTTTCCCAAGTCCACCATTGGTGTGAATCATCGTGAAAAGGCGTGGATTAATTGAGTAAATTTCTTCAAACCAAAGGGACAAGTCATTGAAGGCTAGTGGATCACCATAATTACCGCACAAAAAGAGTTCATCAAGTTCACTTAAAAGCTCTTTGCTAAAAACTTTTCTCAATGCCTTAAGATTCCAAGCGCTATCTTCTTTTCGATTCTTGATGTGACGAGAGTAGTCATATACACGTGAACAGGCGGGGCATGCGGCCTGACACTCTGATGAAAGCTCTAAATGGACCTTTTTGAAGGCTTCGAAGCTCATTTTTATCCTCTCTGGGTTTTAGTATATAATCCTACTATGTATTTGGACAAAGTAAATTGGGACCCAGAGCTTTTGCAAAGAGGGAGATCTCGACCTCTTTACGACGGTAAAATTCATCATGCTCTTGAAAAGGTCTTGGGAAAGGCGAATATTAGAGAACCTGATATTTTCCCCGAGTTTATTGAGAAGTTTAGTAGGTGGTTAAATGCTACTGATGACATGTCGGTGAATGGTCTTGAGCACTTTAAGCGTAGAGATATTATTCGAGGAGTCACTCATTCCCTCGATGACCTTCATGTGCGCTATGGTTCACAGTTGGTGGTCTTACCTGATGAGTATAAATATCATCTAAGGATAAAGGCCAATACGAGAGTTGAGAAATTTTTAAATTGGAAAAAGGGAGATGTCGCAATCGTAAGTGTACCTTTTTCTCATACCGGAATGTTTCCCGAAAACTGGAATGAGCTTCTCTCTCATGCAGAAAAAGAAGAAATCCCAATACATATAGATGCTGCTTGGTTTGGAATCTGTAAAGACATTCACTTGAAAATAGAATCGAAGGCTATTCACTCAGTTTCTTTCTCGCTCTCCAAGCCCTTAGGCCTGGGTTCCTATCAAATTGGTGTTCGTTATTCAAGAGAGCGAGAGGATGGACCAGTATCTGTAATAAATGACTTTAACTATGGCACTCCTCTCCTTGCTCATGTGGGAGTGGAACTTATGTCAGCATTTCCAATCAATTATTTTCATGAAAAATATGGTGAGGCCTATCAGGTAGTCATTTCTAAATTTGGTCTTACCTCGTCACCAGCTATTCATATTGCTTTAGAGAGAAATAACTTAGGTGGTTGGAATCAAATAGGAGTAAGGGGCTTTCTTCGCTGGTTAGTGGATGGTGACTTTAAATGAGTTTTTTTTGTCTCTACCCCCATGCAGCTCTTACGATTGAGGCTTTTGGTGAAGTGAGAGTTTGTACTTCTAGTATGGAACCACTTTTTGATCTCAATCATGATGAAGTTTCTCTTAAGGGAATTCTGAATACTAATCTTTATAATCAAATAACTAGTTCTTTTGAAAGCAAACAGTTTCCAAAAACTTGTCGCTCTTGTGAAAAAGTAGAGAAAACGGGAGTTCCAAGTAAAAGAATTCTCTTTAATAGAAAGCGAGAAGAGAAGTGGGGAAAAAGTAAAATAGATGAAATCTTAACGAGTGAAGTGAAAAAGCCGCTACATTTATCAGTTGGCTTTAGTAATAGGTGTAATCTTCAATGTGCAATGTGCTCCTCAAAGTATTCTACAAAGTGGATGGAAGATGAAGCCAATGCTTTAGAGAAGGGCTTTGATACTAGAAGTCTTTACAACGATTTTCACCTGAGTGAATTCAATCAAAATGAATTAATTGAAATTGCTAGCGAGGCAAGCGACATATTTATTAAGGGAGGAGAACCCTTTTTTAACCAAGAGGTTTTTGTTTTTTTAGAGGCGATAAAATCTCGCTCAGAAAGACCGCATATTTTTATTCAAAGCAATGGCACTTTCGTTAACAAAGGCATAATGAAATTAGTTGAAGAGCTTAATATAGAGATGGGTATTTCTATAGACGGTACCTTTGATACCTATGAATGGATTAGAGGTTTCCCCTATTCCCAAATTAGGGAAAATATAGAAGCCTTTGCGGCGCTAAAAACAGATTATCCACTCTCGCTGGATTACACTTCGAGTATTTATAACGTTATGGATATAAAAAGAACTTATGAAGAATTGGGTGACTTGGTTTCAGGAAACGATGGGGTCTCACACTTAAGTCTTGTTTCCATTGCTAGGCAAGTCGAAAGTGATCTTCGGAATCTACCCCTTGCGATGAGAGAGCCTTTGGCTTTGTTACCCAATCTAAATGATTTCAAAGCAGAGTCATCAGATGTCTTTTTAAAAACTCTAAAAATGCAAGAGCTTGATCATGCCTCACAACGTTATTCAAAAAGGTGGATTAAGCTTCTTGAGGAAAAAAGGGGATCGATCCCTTCACGAAAAAATAGAGACTTTGATAATTGGCTAAGAGGAGAAGTATGACTAAGGATCTCCTTTGTCCGATTCCTTGGGAGATGGCAGCCGTTAAAGGTAACGGTGACTTTAGAGTATGCTGTCATGCAAATGTGTCAAAAGGTCGCGGCCTCATTCAAAACGGTGAAAAAGTTCTTAACTGTGGGAGAAATGAGTTCTCTGAAATGAGAAATGCGGATACTTTGAAAGAAGTACGCGTCGAAATGCTTAAGGGCAATTGGCATGAGTTTTGTGGCCGGTGTAAAGTCGAAGAAGATTCAGGTATAAAAAGTAGAAGACAAAAAGAGCTTGAGCTATCTGCTAATAACTTCTCTAAAGAGAAGGCCTTGCAATGGACAAAGGAGGATGGAGAAATTGACCCCTCTGAGTTCCCGCTGACTCGAATCGATCTTAGATTAGGAAATAAATGCAATCTTAAATGCAGGATGTGTGGACCAACCGATAGTGATGCATGGTACAGCGATCATGTCTCGCTTTGGAATGTGAAAAGCTTCGAAGATACTCATGGCACTGTAAAACTTAATTTGAAAAATGGGCGATGGCATACTAAAGATAGCGATTATGATTGGGTAGATGATTCTTTCTTCTGGAATAGCTTTGAGCAAATTATCTCTAACCTTGAATATATTCACCTTGTCGGTGGAGAGCCTCTCTTAATCGATAATCATATGAAGGTTCTTGAGAAGTGTATAGAGCTCGACTACGCCAAAGGTATCACCTTAGAATACAATACCAACTTGACGGTTATGCCTGATCAGTTTCTTGAAACCTGGTCCCATTTTAAAGAAGTGAAAATAGGTATTAGCCTTGATGGAGTCGGAGAGGTAAATGACTATATTCGCTATCCAAGTAAATTTAGCCATATTGAAGAAAACATAAAGAAGTTATCCGAATATACAAAGGGGAACTTTACTATATGGGTTAGCTTTACTTTTCAAATTTTAAACGCCCTCTCATTTAAAGATTTTGTTCTTTGGAAAGTTAAGTCTGAGTTCTATAAACCAAGAGGTTATTTTCACAAGAGCGTTGTTTCCTCCCATGCTCTTCATGGTCCTGAGTTCTTAAGTGTTCAGGCCCTTCCAGAGAAACTCAAAGAAAGTTTTTTTCAAAGATTACAAAAAGACATCAAAGATTTAAAGACTGAGCTAACGGAGATCGAGCTAAAGCCGGAGGAAATTGATCATATCGTTGATAAGTTTAAAGAGGCGATTCATGGTTATTTTGAGTACATGGTTAAAGAAGATAAGAGTGAGCATTTTCCAGAGTTAATAAGACATATTCAAAAACTTGATCAGATTCGTGGTCAAAGTGTTAAGGACTCTCTACCAGAGTTCTTTGGTGCTTTGGAAGCCTACCTTAAAGATTAAGCTCAGGGCATAGCTCGTGCGCCTTAAATCCAGATATTTCGTCAAACTTACTTGTGTAGTGAATAAATTTTTCCCAACTTTCCTCTTGCGTACATTCTTTCGATATTAATTTTAAAATATAGTTTAAGTTATCCCTTACCTGCTCTTGGTAGCCTTCAAGAATACGGTTGTCAGGAAGCTTCTCTAAGAAAGATTGGTATTCAAAATGGACTTTTTCTTTAAGCGTGACAGGAAGATTTTCAACTGAAAGAAAACTTGGGTTTCTAAGAGCATGAACTCTCAAAAGGTCATGACCCTTATGTTTGTTTACATTTACTAATGGAAGTGATGCCAGATAGCTCATTGTTTCAGGAATCTTAAAAATATTGTAATTCATCAATGTTAGTGGAAACCAAGCTACAAGGTTTTTAAGATTTATAGAGTCTAGCTTGAAAAGATTTTTTTCAAATGTTGCGTGATTTAGTCCATTACGAATATACTCATTGAGTCTTGGTGGACCATCAATACTTATACCGATCTGAACTCTTTTAAAGTGAGGCCAAAGCTTAATAAGGGAGTCGGGAAGAATGGTTAGATTGGTGTTGTACTCTATAATGATATCTTGCGCTCTATTCGCTTCAATAATTTTTTCGAGAAAGAGAGAGTGGTTTTTAATAAGAAAGGGCTCTCCGCCAGTAAAGTGAATCTTTCTTACTGTTGGGATAACCTCTTCTAAAGCATTCCAGTTTTCCTTATCTTCGACCCAATCAAATCTTTCTTCGCTGTAATTAAAGGTGGGACCTTTTTTGGTAAAAGTTATTTCTTCACCCATATCCCAATAGGAGCCTTCCCCCCAAATCTCAGCATGAATAGGTACTGTCTGGTTACTTGATTCTGGCGAGCAGCTACGACAGGAGATATTGCATTTGTTGGTAAGTCTCAATTCTAAAAGTTCTACATTAGGACTAGTTAGACTGCCATCAGGAGAAATAACGTTAACAGCTTCTCTTGAACTTGGTCCGACCTCATCGTTGGTAAGTTGCCGTAGAGAAGGTTTATTAAGAGACTCTAATTCTTGGCATTTGGCACACTCCGGTGGAACTTCCCCAGAGACCATTTTCTTCCTCATTTTCTTGAGTGTCTCTGAGTTAAGAGCTTCATTAACTCCGAGTTCACTTATATGAATTCTCTTCTCTTCATTGAAGAGGTAGCCCTTGTTTGGGTGTGAAAAGCTAGATGAACAGTGACCCCAAAAGCCTTGTTGTCTAACGCTCAACATATTCCATAAGCGATGACAGAAAAATGATTCCTTACTCATAGATTCATTTTAGACTTATGTGACAATTGCGCAAGGCACCTTGAGCTGTTTTCAAAGCTTCTTGGATTAGTGTTGACTGAAGTTTAGAATAAAAGGGCAATGGAAAAAGAAATGGCTGAGTATTTAACTCAGAAAACACAGAGTGTATATGACCACGAGTTTTATATAAAGCTCCAAGAAGTCCCGTTATCTGAATGGATGGCAAAGCCGAGCCCTCTGCATTGTAAAGACGACTATTTAGAAAAAATAAATTCACTCATCATTACTTGTAAAGAAAATAGTATTGAGGGCCTTAATAGATTTAAAAAAAGAGATTTAATCTTTGGCACAACTCAGTCTTTTGATGAGGCCTACTTGCGCTACTGCGAGCGAAGACTGCGAATCTATCGGGGTGAGTATGCTTATCATAAGAGAGTTATGGAGGACTTTGTTTTTGTAGAAGATGAGGAAATACAAAAACATGACTTTCTAATCGTCTCTCTTCCCTTTTGCAGCACTGGATCTATCCCAGAAGGGGGTTGGATTAACTTTGAAAAGACCTTGGATCGTTGCCTCGCTCTGGGTGTGCCTGTTGAAGTTGACTGTGCCTACTTTGGAACCTGTTATGGACTAGAGTTTAACTTTAATCATCCGGCAATTAAGGCAGTTAGTTTTAGTCTGAGCAAGGGAATGGGGCTTGGGGATATCCGTTCAGGGATTCGCTACAGTAACTATGAGGACTCCATGCCCATACGCCAGCAGAACCTCTATAACCACCTACCACTACTCAATGCTAAAGTAGGTATATTTATGATGGAAACTTTCAACTTCGATTATTTACCCATGACTTATAAAGCTATCCAACAAGAAGTCTGTGCCAAGCTTAATATCGAGGCCACTCCTTGTGTTCACTTAGCTTTAGGGAATTCAAAAGATCATGAGGACTTTATCATCGACGGCTCATACTACCGTCTTGGCTTAAGGGATATTCTGAAATTAAAAAAGAAGGGTAAACTTTGAAGTTTGAAGTAGTGTTTATCAGTTATAGAGAAGAGAACAAAGAAGAAAACTTTCAAAAAGCGATGGAGTTCTACCCGAGTATATTACGAGTTGATAACTTTAAAGGCATAAAGAGTGCATTCATAGAAGCCTTAAGAATCACTAAAGAAGAGTTTGTTGTCATGATTGATGGGGATAACGAAGTATGGGAGAGGATAGATTTCTCCCCATATCTAAACAGTGAAAATATCGAGAAAGTGCAAGTATTTAGGAGTATTAACGCTGTTAACGAGCTTGTTTACGGTTATGGTGGTGTCAAAATTTGGTCGAGAAAAGTATTAGAGAGGGTTCGCGATATTTCGAACTATGTTGATCTGACAACGACTATCGGTGCTAGTTCCTATAAAGTCATCAATAAGGTCGCGAGCATAACCAAGTTCAACACTTCTGCTGAGAGTGCTTTTAGAGGTGCCTTTCGTGAATGTGTAAAGTTATCGAGTGGTAATATTAAAAGTGAAGATCCGAAAACAAAATTACGTCTTAAAACATGGCTAACGGTTGGTCATGAAGCAAGCTTTGGAAGTTACGCGGTATTAGGTGCTAGGCTCGGTGCTATCTATGGCATAGAGAACTTTAGAGACGAAAAACGCTTAGCTATAGTTAATAATTTTTCCCAATTAACAGACTTATTTGAAAGTCTTGGAGAAGTTAAGGGGGAGCTGAAAGAGAGTGAAATAAAACTCAAGTCTCTTAATTCCGAACTGTTTAAAATGACATCTGCCGAAAGAGAGTCGATAAAAGGATTAGTGGCCAATAATTATGTCTAATAATGAGAGAAGCACATTTTGTATTTTACCTTGGATTCATCTAAGTACTCGGCCAAATGGTCACATGCGAGTATGCTGTACAGCTAATGCGAGTTCGGCCGGGGCCACAAACGATAAGAAATATGGTGGAGAAGTAGGCGTCCTTAAAAATGACTCAGGAAAGCCAGCTAACCTCAATCATACAGATTTAATTTCTGCTTGGAATAATGACTACATGAAAAGCGTTAGGGTTGACATGCTCAATGGCAAAATACCGCCCTCGTGCACTAAGTGTTTTAAAGAGGAAGAGGCAGGACATAAGAGTAAGAGAAACTGGGAAACGGCTCATTGGAGTAAGCGATTAGATGTTGAGGAACTTATAAATAAGACAGCTTCTGATGGTTCCATCGAGCCTAAAATTTACTATATCGATCTTCGTATGGGCACGAAGTGCAATTTGAAATGCATTATGTGTAGTCCTCATGATTCAAGTATGTGGGTAAATGATTGGAATGAGCTCTATCCAAAAATAAAGAATGATAGTCTAAAAGAAATCATGCAATGGAATAATAAAGGCAAGGTTGATGGTGCCAGCTACAATTGGCATCAAAGTAATCACTTATTTTGGGAGCAACTCTATGAGCAGATCCCAAATATGAAGCAGCTCTACTTTGCCGGGGGTGAGCCCACGATTATAGAGGAACATTACTCCTTACTTGAGAAATGTGTTGATATGGGTTATGCAAAGAAAATCCAGCTAAGATATAATAGTAATGGCATAGAACTCCCTGATAGGTTATTTAAACTTTGGGAGAAGTTTGAAAGCGTAAGGTTTCATTTCTCAATCGATTCCTTTGGTGAGATGAATTCATATATCCGTCATCCTTCAAATTGGGATACTATAGTAAAAAATCTCTGGCGTTTAGATGAGTCACCAGAAAACGTAGAGGTTACCGTTGCCTGTGCTGTGCAAATGTTAAATATGTATTACATTCCAGATTTTATAAAGTGGAAAATTTCTCAAGGGTTTAAAAAGGTAAACCCTTGGCCGCTCGGAGCAGGGCTGATTAACTATCACTTTGTTTATCACCCGGCCCATTTGAATGTGAAGGTTTTTCCAAAAGATTTTAAAGAAAAAGTCACTCAAAAATATAATGATTTTTATTATTGGTTAGAAGAAAATGTCGCGAATCAAGAAACGGATCGTAGAAGTGCTCGTGACTTTATGGAAGCAGATTATGGACCAAAGAGGCTGCTTGGAATGGTTCAATTTATGAACTCTGAAGACTGGTCAAATCGAATGCCTGAATTTCAGGAGTATATAGGTAAGATGGACCAAATACGTGGTCTAGACTTTAAAAAGACTTTTCCAGAAATGGCGAGCCTTGTGGAGCAGTCTTATGACCAATGATTTAAAGTGGTCTTCCTATGATTTCGCTCAAATTCCTTTTGATGATATAACTTCCATTGGTCAAAGAACACTTCTCTATAGAGACTTGTTCAATGTTTCTTGGTTATTGGGAAGATATTGTAATTATAAATGTAGTTATTGTTGGCCGTATGCTAGGTCGGACGAAAAAGACCATCGACCTTTAAGTATTCTCACTCAAACAATGGATAAGATTAAAAGCCAAGCTAGAGATAACGGCTTCAACTCCTTTCATTTTTCCTTTTCGGGGGGAGAGCCTACTGTTCACCCCAGTTTTTTGGAACTATTGGAGTATTATCAAGGTGATATTGAGGAATGTAATTATTTGAGCACTCACATGACAACCAACCTAAGCCGGTCAGTTCCATGGTTTGCTAAATACGCCGAGGCAACGAAGAACCTTCATCGAGTATCGATAACCGCTTCTTGGCATCGTGAAATGGCCCAAAAAGAACCTTTTAGAGAAAAGCTTCTCTTTCTTCAGGAAAACGACATTCATTCAACTGTTAATATGGTTATGGTCCCTGAGATGTTTGATGAGTTCTATGAAGAAGCTCTCTTTTTTCATGAGGCCGGTATTAATGTGACTTTAAAACCTCAAAGTGACCCTACTGCAAGTAGGGTCGTTTCGGGTTATACGGAGCAACAGTGGAAGCTACTTCACAATGGTATGCCCCAGAGAAATTATACGAAGGCTGCTTTAGATAAAATTAATATTAAAACCACCAGACCAAAGCCAACAACTTCAATCAATGAAATGAGAGAGGTCAAAGGTGACGACTTGAGTGTTCCCTTGAACCTTCAGGTTGAACTCGAAGACTCAGCGGGAAAGAAATATTACCTAGACCAAGCTGAGAGGTTCAACGCTTTTGAATTCAATAAATTTAAAGGCTGGCAGTGTAATGCTGGTTTTCAAGGTATCGTTATTCGAGAACCCGATGGCAATATCAAGAGAAGCTATAGCTGTCATGACGAGCCAATTGGCCATATCTTAGGTGACTTTAAAATATTCGACAAACCCAAACCATGCATAACTCCAAGTTGTGTATCAAGTGTGGATAGTAAGATACCTAAGAAGAGAGGTCTTTAATGAGGGCTAATGATTTCGACTTTGTTTATATTTCTTATGATGAGCCTAATGCGGAAGAGAACTTTTTAGATTTGAAGTCAAAATTTAAAAATGTTCAGCGTGTTCATGGAGTAAAAGGTTTTGATAAAGCACACCGGCAAGCCGCTTCATTAGTAAAGGGAGACTATCTTTTTATTGTGGATGGGGACAATCAGGTAACCAAAGATTTTCTCAATGAGGAAATAAGCGAGAATGAACTATCTAAAAATAAAGTTTTAAGTTGGGCCGGTAAGAATATTGTTAATGGCCTTGTTTATGGAAACGGTGGCGTCAAACTATGGCCGAGAGAGCTTCTCTCCTCAGTAGATTGTCACGATTCAGGCAAGGGAAATGATTGGTGTTTTGAAATACCCTATCAACAAATGAATAATTGGTTTTCCTACTCCATTATAAACTCTAGTCCCCTACAGGCTTTCCGATCTGGTTTTCGTGAGGGTATAAAGTTATGCTTAAACTCCAGGGGCAGCCTTATTAATGGCCTGCTTGATAATATAGAATTAATTCCTTCCTCAAACCTCCGGCGCCTTATTGCTTGGATGACTTTGGGACAGGACAAAACCAATGGACTCTTCTCTATATATGGCGCACGATTAGGCTTTCTAAAGGCAGTGTGCGAGAAAGACCTCTTGGTGAATATTGTAAGTGATTTTGATTGGATTGCAGAGTATTGGCGCGAGGAATTAAGAGAAGGAACATCAGGCCATATCTCAGAGCACTTAATTCAAATGGGTCAAGATATACGAAAAATTACGGAGCTTCCTATTTATGAATTAAACTCAGAGCAGTCTATGACTGCAAAGAGCTTAATGTATAACCCGAAAAGGGAAGGTTTATTAACTACGCTCAGGGAAGAAAATGCTGAAGCTATTGGAAAAGGTATTCTCGAAAAAGAACTCTAGTTTTTATGGGTCTCATTCGATAAAAGCCATACATTTAGAGGTTACAGATAAATGTAACGCTAGCTGTCCGCAATGTGCTCGTAATAAAAATGGCGGTCCTGAAAACCCCAATCTTCCTAAATTGGAACTCTCGTTAGAAGACGTTAAGACTATTTTGCCGCCAGACTTTATTTCTGGTTTAAAACGATTATATATGTGTGGAAATTTTGGTGATCCCATGATGGCCAAAGATACTTTGGAGATCTTTAAGTATTTGAGAGAGCAAAATGAAAATATAACTCTTTCTATGAACACCAATGCTTCGGCAAGAACTAAGGAGTGGTGGAGTGAGCTCGCCCTTATTTATGGTGAGAAGGGAAATGTTAAGTTTGGAATTGATGGGCTAAAAGATACTCATCACTTATATCGAAAGGGAACCGACTTTGATAGGATTATAGGAAATGCAAAGGCTTTCATTGAAGCGGGTGGACACGCAATATGGGAGTATATTGTCTTCAGGCATAACGAGCACCAAATTGAAGAGGCGAGAGAGCTCGCTAATAAAATAGGCTTTAAAGAGTTCCGAGTTAAGAAAACTGGTCGTTTCTTCTCTAATACGAAATCAAAGGTAAGGGATAGCCTCCCTGTTTTAGATGAAAAGGAAAATATTCTATACTACCTTGAGATGCCCACTGATGAAGGGCTTAAGAATAATAGCTTAGGCAAAGAAAAGTCTTTAGTGAAAAAGTTTGGATCGATGGAAACCTACTTAGATCAAACCAACATTAACTGCAAGGTAGTCGAAGAGGGAAGTTTGTATATAAGTAGCGAAGGCTTGGTTTTACCTTGTTGCTGGACGGCCAATCAACTCTACCTTTGGTATCAAAATGTCGGAAGCAATCCAATGTGGGGAATTATTAACGCTAATGGTGGTAAGGATACAATTCAAGGAAGGAAAAACTCCATAATTAAAATTATAAAAGGTGATACATTTCGAGCGATAAAGGAATCTTGGTCTTGTAAAAGTATTAGTGATGGTAAGTTGAAAGTTTGTGCTAAAACTTGTGGTGACGGTTTTGATCAATTCAGGTCGCAATATGAATGACATTATTAACTTAGAGCAAATAAGACGTTATAACAGAGTTGTGAGGTCGTGGTTTACCTTCACTGATGGTTCAAAGAATGATTCTCTAGAGAATGTTCAAAAAAGCGCGTTACGTATAGTAATGCGTTACTTAAATCTTACCCCTACAGAAGTTGATCAAAATCAATTCTTTAAAATGCTTGAAAGAATTGGACCTCAAAATAGTGAAGCCCTTTTCTCAGAATCTCAAATCCATAGCAAAGTTTGGCTTGGAAAAACTTTAATTGAATTAAAATGTAATGAACTAGATAATGTCGCAATTTTGGGGGGATGGTATGGTCATCACCCTCTCTTCTTAAGGCATTGTGGTGTCAATTATAAGCAAGTTGTATCCTTTGATAAGGATTCAACTTGTATTAGTGATGCTGATTTTTTAAATGGACCAGATCTTGAGCAAGAGTTTCGCTTTAAGGCCGTCACTGGAGATGTCTTTTCGTTAAACTTAGAAAACTATCTCTTAAGTCTACCAAACGGCAATGAGCGCGAGTTGGTATTTCAAACGGTTATCTGTACTTCCTGTGAGCATTTGGATTTGCCGAAATTACTTAAATTGGTACCTTCGGGAGTTCTTGTAGCTCTTCAGGGGAGTGATAACAAAGATTATGTTGGTCATGACTTTGCTTATCGTGACTTAGATGACTTCAAGGAAAAATGTAACTTGAGTACGCTTCATTATTCAGGTGAAATCTCTCTTGGCCCTGATAAGAGATTTATGGTTGTAGGTCGAAAATGAATAGAAATAAAACCAAAACGATCTGTCCCCTTCCGTGGAATCATTTAGCAACAACCTCAAGTGGTACCTATCGTTTATGTTGTAATTCGGTTGATAGAGAAAACCAAGTCAAAGAAAATGGTTCAGGTTTAAAAATCTACAAAAAAACCTTTGATGACGTGAGAAGAGGCGAGTTTTACAATAAAATTAGGATGGAGATGATCTCTGGAATAAAACCATCCGTTTGTCAGTCCTGTTTTAAGTTAGAAGAAGAGGGGGTTTGCAGCCCTCGTGAAGGCTATAGAGAGCAATACTCTGAAACAACCAAGAAAATCGAGCTCCTAGTCGCTGAGCAATCAAACGATTTAGATGACTTTCCTATTCAATACATTGACCTTAGATTAGGCAACCTGTGTAACTTAAAATGTAGGATGTGTAATCCCTGGAGTAGTAGTTCTTGGATTAAGGAAGCATCACATATGTTTGAAAACGAGTCATTCCAAATACTCGATTGGCCGGAAAAGTATGAGACTTGGATTGACGAAATTTTAAAGCACTCTGAAATAGACCAAATTTACCTCACTGGCGGGGAGCCAACATTGATAAAAGCAAATATAAGGCTATTAAATATGTTAATCGCTCGTGGTGGAAAAGGTATAAAAATAAAAATAAACTCTAACGTTGTCACACTAGAATCTGAGCTGCTTAATACTTTAAAGAACTTTGATAATGTTCTCTTCAAATGTTCAATAGATGCATCAGGTGAACTTAATGACTATATAAGAGCCCCTTCGCTTTTTAATGAGGTTGAGGCTTCTGTGGATATGCTAATAAAGGAAGACTTTACTATTGAATTTCAAACCACAGTTCAAAATTATAACTTTCTAGATATGCCTGAATGGTTTGCTTTTTGTAAAACTAAAGGTTGGTCAGAACCTACTCTGACTATTCTGGATGATCCTTTATTTCTAGATATTAGGCGAATACCTGAAAATATTGCGAAAAAAGCTTCGAAGCAATTTAAGCAGAATAGGCAAACGTTTGGCATGGACAACAATACAAATCTGATTGAACTATCAAGGCTTATTGGTATTTCGCCTGATGAAAAATATTGGCAGGAGTTTATTCACTATACTTCAAAGCTTGATGATCTTCGATCCCTGAGTAATCGGCCCCACTTTCTCTTTGATGGTCTCTTTCACGTTTGAACCACACTTCTGTGCGCAAGTACTTAAACACTGGCTCTGTGAAGACCAGTTTTCTTTAAGTTTTTCTTTGAAAAGATCATGGTTAAGAATGTCATTGAATTGATAATAAAAGAGATTATTAAAGTGTGTTTCATATTTATTTTGTTCAAAAAGAAAACGGTGAAACTCCTCCCTTTCTGGATATCGAGTTCTTAAATCTCCTGCCATACCAAGCCAACAGCATGGCCATACTCTAGCCTCATGATCAATATATAAACTTTTCTCTGCTAAGGCATCACACTTAATCTCAACATTTTTTGATTTTGCCAAAAGTGTCGTGAGTTCAGATTCACTCAATTGATTGTGGGTGAATTGAGAATCCGTTGGTATGTCAGAAGACTCGTTAAGATAGTTTTCAAAACCTGGATACGGATTTATTACTTTAAAACGTCTAAAACCTAGTTTTGTTGATAACTCACGCGCCTCTTCTATCTGGTGCATATTATGAGGGAATTTAATAAACTTCCATTCGGCCCGTCCACCGCAATCAACAAATATTTCGATATTTTGAATAAGAGTTCTCCAGTTGACTCCTCGACGATAGATCGAATTTGTATCTTCTAATCCATCGATGGCAAAGCAAACCATATCTTCTGGACGAGAAAGGTGGGCGCCTAGTTTTGCCCATGTTTCCTTTGAACCTAATCCACCATTTGTATGCAACCAGAATTTTACAGATGGAGCGAGGCCTTGAATATGATCAATCCATTGAGCTAGCTTAGGGTGGGCTAGAGGGTCACCGTAGTTTCCACATAAAAAGAACTCATTAATACGGGAAAGTACGCTTTCGTTGAAAACTTCTTTTAATTTATCGAGTGTAAAGTGGCTTGGTTTTTTAGATCCAAGAACATCAGGATTATAATCATATACTCGCGCACAAGCAGGGCATTTGGCTTGGCACTGACTAGTAATCTCTAAATGAATATTTAACTTAGGAAGTTGGAACCACATAGAGTGAGATTATACAGGAAGAAACGTATTCTAGAAAATATAGGCAACATTGAAGTAAAAGGTATCGTTGGCCCTATATGCACTCCAGTAGGAATTGGTCTGAGGACTTTTGATAAGCTCACTGCCAATCGTGATGACACTTTGCTTGTAAGGCGTAAAAATTGCTTGAGCATTTAAGAGGTTGTCCTTACGTTCGAAATCATAGCGCATCGATAGTGTGGTCTGCAGCCAGTCATTCACCTGATAAGCAGAGCCAATTCCAGCAGCTCTCTTCCAGCGTACAGTTTCACTATAGAAGTCATCGCTTCCTTTAATATGTTCTGAAAAATAGTGGAGGTAGTTTAAAGAAAGCTTCAAGCTATCATAGTCAAACACAGTAGAGTAGTGAGCATAGGTTTCTCGATTATACTTTGGTTCAACCTTGAAGAACTCCGACTCTAGGGATCGATTATTTTCAATAGAAAGGGATAAGCTATCAAAGTCTTTACCAAGTTTTGCATTTGGGTCAATGGTCACAACCCCTAAGGATGTTTGGGTGTTACCTAATCGCTGTCTTAATTCACCACCGAACATCACGTGGTGATTAACGACTGGACTGGCATTGACTACTACTCTATCAAGACTGGGATCATAAAATGCTTCTGCATTTATTCTCAATCTTCTTTCGGGCTTGTAGATGGAGAAAGCACTGACTTGGCCATAATTTTGCCTCTTTCCCCAGTCGGCTGACATTCTTAGGCCAAGAGATTTTTGAATTACAACATCTCTATACTCTGGTGTATTGAGATTGTAGAAGATTCCGACCTCTTGTCCGGATATTATTGTTTTTTCGGGAGGTCTTTTATACCAATCACTATTACTTACAACGTTGCCACCATCAATCCTTACCGCTGGATTTAAGCTTGGAATATAAAAGTAGCTAAGAAAAATTTCTGTTTTGAGTGCGCCATCTCTCGTTGAATAATGAAAGCCAGTTAAGCCTTCTTGCTTGCTGTCCATTAAGCGAAAACCACGATTATTTTGGAAGTGATCAAGTTGCCAAAAAACTTCATTAGGATGCCATAAAAGCTTTTTACGCCCTAATGTATAGGTAGATTTATTTTCGCCTTTATAGGAGATAAAGGCTTCTCCTAAACTCAGGCTCATGTCGTTATTATTGAGATAGAATCTAGCATCGCCATGAAATCTAGCGCGAATATTGGACCTCTTTAAATTGTAAGTATGAGAGAGCTCAAGCCAGTCAGAGTTCTTTGTTTTATTTTGAGGTTCGTTAAGGCGGATAAATTTCTCATAGCCAACCCTAGTATTACTTCTATCAACTTCAGCAAGGGTTGTTTGAAGAGGGTTGTTAGCCGCCACTGTTGGCAAGCTCATCGCTGCAAGAATAGGTAAAATAAGTCTCTTCATATACCTATTTTGCCAAGATTATGGAAAAATAGGTAAAATTGTGACACATGGTGTAATAATGCCATGATCGTCTAATTTCTCTTCAAAACAGGCTTTTAAGTAGATACTATGAGTCATTGTGAAGAAATGTAACTATTTGAAATTACTGTTTTACGCCGGATTGGTCATGAGTCTTCTCACGGTAAGTGGCTGTGGTTACTTTTCTGACAAGCCTGTAGAAGACGCAGATACCTATCGCTCTGAGTCGCTCAATGGTTGTGAGCTTGATGTTGAAGAGCTCGTCCAGATTTTAGAAAGGGATGTGAGAAATCAAATCAACTGCTTAGAAGATAACCTTACTAATTTCACCAAATACGTTAAGAGAGAAGATCCTAATTCAGTTACGAACAACGAGCTTTCAAGTTTCGTAAGACGTTTCTTTAAAGGCCATTCTTCGGTGATTATTGAAAGCATGGGGCTAATATTCGACGTCAATCGTCTCTTCTTAAGAGATGAGCATAATTCAATTTCTACCGAAAATATTGGACCACTTTTTAGGCTACTGAGAGTCGGAAATATTAAAATAGCAAAGATTATGAATACGCTCAAAGTTTTCGAGGAGAAAGACTTAGACCTTCAAACAGCAAGATTAACTTTAGAGAATGACCTCGGTGAATTTGCAACAAGTGTAACAAATATCATTACTGAGGCAGGAGTAGGCCCTGATACACAGTTAAATCTTCATGAGTTTATGAAAAAAGTTAATGAGCGCTTTTCAGGTGCAGAGTTCTCCGAGGTGGCAATTAACGCCCTCATGGCTTTGAAGAAACTCTATCTCGGAGGCGAGAGAGATATCTTAACGAGGGGAGAGCTATTTATTCTTCTAAAGAGGTTGCCCGAGCTTGGAAGTGTTGCTTTTTCACTTGTGAACTCTTCTGAGGAGGGCCAGGGAGGACTTGGTCAGCTATATAGAGAATTTAGAAGGAATGTCGAGATATTAGAAGAGCATGTTTTTTCTCACAGGCGAGAAGAAATCATTTTTAGAGAAGGGGAAGTTGAAGGCCTTATTGACTCATTTTTCACTAAAGATGCAGATAAGTTTAAAAGAATGGCGAAAGAAGTTAAAGAGAAAATACTTGGTGGGAAAGGTGAGGAGCATTATACCTATCGGGAGATTAGGAACTTCACAAAGCTGAGTATGATTTTTCTCGAAGGCTTAATCTTTTACGAAGACTATAAAGATATAGTTGAAAATAGTAAGAGTTGGAATGACTCTAATTGGGTATTTAAAAGAGAGACTTTCTTAGGTTCATTTTCGGACTTTAAGGATTATTCGACCACTTCATTAAACGAAAATATTTACTTTCCTCAAAAAATTGAACTGATTCCCTTTTTAGCCTCCTTAATAAAAGAGTTTGAAGTTGGGGAAGATAAGAAAAAGCTTTTAAACCTCGCCAAGCTAGGTAAAGTCTCTTTAGTTGGTGGCGAGACCATGGGTATATCAAAGCTGGAGCTGCTTAACCTTTTAAATAAGTCATCTTCTCTTGCTGGAATATTTTTCGATTTTAACTATTCAACTATTGAGACTCATAGTGAACAAGAGAAATTGGGCATTTATTATAACTCTTTAAAGACAATTAAGCCCTTACTAGCACAACAACCATTTAAGCATGTTGTAACGGTTGAAGAAGCGCTGGAGTTGATCTCTGAGATGTTAGGGGATCAGCAATATTTAAAGTACACAGAGACTGTAGAGAAAGTTAAGGAAAAGGTTTTTGGTGGCTATTCTACTTCTATTTCTGTTGCAGATATCCAAAAAATTGTTGGATTTGGAGAAGACTACTTTGGCAGAGCATACTTCTATGGTCTTAATTATGAGTTATATGAAAAAGAGCTGGAGAGTCCAAGGCCTGTAAACTATCTTCGCTATAAGCACCATAAGGACTTCAAATACTTTACAAAAGATCAAATTCTTGAGTATCGCAAAGGCTTTCTCAATATCATTAAGACTTTTCGCTTTTTCCGCTTTAAAGATGGAACTCAATACCTTGGTAATGAAATTCGTCGTACTAAAGAGGGACTTTTAGAAATCCATATGATTCAGTTCCTCTTTAATAAGATTGCTGAGGCTTATGGTAATACAGGCATAGATAGTGGTCGTATTGGCCTTTCCCTTGAAGAATTAAATAATGTCTTATTGACCTTTAAGCCAGTTCTAGAAGAGAAGGGCCTTCAGTCTAAATACCCCGAAACTTTTGCACGGAATGTTCTCTTACTTTCGGATCTTTTTCAAAGTCGCTCTGATGGGGACCTTAGAATGGATTCAATAGAGGCAACGGAGTATGGAACATTGGCTTTATTTGCGATTCAAACAGCTGACCAATTGGTCGAGAAAATGAAAGTTCATTGTCCTCTCGTGACTCATACTGAATCAAATATTACAGGTTTTGAACTTGATTGTTATAGGCCGAAGTTTTTAAATGTCCTATTAAATGAGCTAAATCTTGGAAGCAAGCTTCCAAAACTCAATCAATATGTAAAATCCTCTTCCCAAAGCGAGCTTTTAAATTTTGTGATTAAGGTAGAGGGTTTTGCGAGAGAAAACCATACTCCAGGTATTCCTGAAACAAGAAAAGACTTGGTGTTACTTATTGGGGCGATCTTAAATATTGAATCCACTTTTATACGATATGATCTTAATAACTCCAATGTTATCGAGCCTCGTGAGCTAGAGAGAGCTTACCCTGTATATGAGGAAGCTCTTATGCTTGTTGCTGATCTTGATGAAAGTCAAAGGGGTTATGCCAAGTCGATCTTTAAGTACATGATTAAAAATATGAAAAAACCAACTCCCTTACAGGTGGCAAGCTTTCATTACAACCCCTTTGCCGATAAAGAGATTTCTTCTAAGAGACTTAATATTGGAGCACTACTTTATAATATGGTAATGGAGTCAGCAAAGGTTAAGTAAGGAGTGATCCTGTTATGGCCTTTACCTTAAGTCTGACTACAGCAAAGAGTGCCTCAAAGATAATCCCTCCAGCCATTTTCGATTGACCATCTCTTCTTTCATAGAAAACTATAGGAACCTCTTTAACCTTTAAGCCAGAGAGCCAGACTTTATAATTCAACTCAAGTTGAAAGATATAGCCTTTAGAAATAATATTATCGAGGTTAAGTGTTTCTAGGGCCCTACGGCTAAAGCACTTAAAGCCTCCTGTTGTATCTTGAACAGGTATACCCGTAACGAAGCGGGTATAAATAGAAGCCAGATAGGAGAGAAGTAGTCGCTTGAATGGCCAATTGATAATTCTGATACCATCGATATATCGGGACCCTATAACCAAATCATTTTCCATTCCTGCAGTAAGGAGGTCTTTTACTTGTTCAGGGTCATGGCTAAAATCACAATCCATCTCAAAGACATGCTCATAGTCTCTACTAAGTGCCCATTTAAAGCCCGTAATATAGGCTGTGCCTAGGCCTAGTTTGCCCTGCCTTTCAATCATGTGGAGATTACTTTGTTGCGATTGAAGCTTCTTAACGACCTCGGCAGTACCATCAGGTGATCCGTCCTCAATAATCAGAAGACTAACCTGGGGATAGAGGCCAAAGAGTGTGTTTATCATTCGCTCTATATTATCAATCTCATTAAACGTCGGTATTATTATTAATGTTTTGTCCCATGGTAGTGACAAGTGAACTCCTCGATTAAAGCCCTGTATCAATTTGTGGTTTAGCCCTCTTATTTTTACATTTTGAGCAGTGACTTCGCAAATGACTTCTTAAAGAATTAACACTGGAGTAAAACGTATTAACGGCCTTTTGACCCATGTCAGAATCAATTAACCAAGAGAATTTTTTAATTTTAGGATTCTTATCGATTAAGAATGTTAGGACTTCTGCACCATGAATAACCTTTGGCGGATCATTGGATAAAACCAAGTGTATCTCTTTATTGACTCTCTCGGCATTTAAAAAGGGGAAAGCTTGATAAATACCCTCATCTTGGATTTCATAAAAAGAGAGATTGATGTCCCTTAGCTCAATTCTCTCTAGGCTCATCTTAAATCTCTTACACAGGGGGCATTCGTTGTCGAATAGAAGGCAGGGGGTCTTGTATTTGCTCATTATGATCATCCTTGATCTGTTTTATTTAAACTTACTGAATCTCCAGTCTTTTCCAGCCAGAGACTTGATAGCGGCGTGAGATTATCTCAAATAATGGTTTTTCTTTATTACGAGAGATCTGTGCTGCATTCTGTGCCTTTTGAGCAAAGCGCAGAGTTTTGGCTCCACCTCTCGCACTTTTCTTTTTCTTAAATTTATTGAAGGGATTTGAGGCGCCACCTTTTTGACTTCCTGGACCAATTCTTCCATTCCCTCCGCGAGAGAAACTTAGGACCTTATTTCCAGAGGTGTATTTCTTTTTATAATTTGGCTTTCCATCACTTAAGCCGGAGCTGATGCTTGCATATTTCCTCTTCCCAGCCGATGTCGTTGGCCGAGAGGCAAGCAGTCTTGCAAGTGGTTTCGGCACGCCAAACTTCTCAAAGCCGTTGAGAGCACTTTTTCCACTACTATTAAGGTTGGGGCTGTTATTTACTTTCTTTGCAAGGTCGCCCAAAAGCTTTCTTGATTTAGCCGCAGAGCCATTGGCACCAGCAGCTAAATTTCCGCCATTAAGACTGCCTCTTGTAAGATTTCGAATATCTTTGCCAGAGCTAGAATTGGCAAACTGAACAAAGCCAGGACCTTTTAATTCAGAAAAGTACTCACTATCAAAGCAGGCTTCTTGAGTAATGCAATCGCACTTTGCATCTGGATTCATATCTTTGTCTGCACAAGGTACCCTAAAGCTATCTGTTGCCACGGCTTTCTTGTGCAGCTGTGGCAGACAGTAAGTAGGATCATATTGAGTTTCAGGCTGAGCACAGTAGCAATCATTTTGGGTGTGGGGGTTGCAATCTCCACGGCCAGGAAGTTCATCAGCAATTTCCGTAACCTCTTTATAATATTTCTCCTGTTGCTTCGCCTCGCTTAACCAAAAGGTGCCAAGAAAAGCCGCTGCGCCCGCTTTAGCAATGACTTTCCAATCGATAACAATTCCACCTGCCGCCATATAAGCTGCATAGCAACCGGCAGTTCCAACCCAGACGGTTCCCTGAATTTTTGCCGTTTTTGCTCTAGTTTGATGGCTTCTAGCGGCTCGATAAAGAAGTTCTTTTTGCGGAGTCGATTGAGTTACTGGTTGTTGCTGAAGGTTTTGCTGACTAGTTTGCTGCATAAACATGGCAAGGGTCTCACCAACAGCGGGAATGAGTGCGCAGTAATCTTTTTTCTTTTCACCGCTTCCTTCGTTTGCAGCGCCACCCTCTGCTGGCACTTCTTCACCGGCAGGAGGTGTGGCTGCAGCGCCACCCTCGGCTGGCACTTCTCCACCGGCAGGAGCCGCATCTGCCTCGGCCCTCACTTCAAAGTCCATCGCACCACCAGACATGCCGACCATGGCACCAACAATGGAATATGCTTTTGATACGGCTTGAACGATTCCAGAGTCAACACCGAGGAACTTGGTCTTACCATTACCGCGGCATGCGCTTGGGTCTTTGAGTTTGGCGCACTCCTCTTCCATTTGGCGCTGAGATTTTCCTTCATGAATAAAAGTTTGGCTCTCGAATCTATTCTGATCGGTAAGGTCGTATTCACCACTCGCTTTAGTGGCACCAGGCGCAGTTTTCTCTATTAATTGCGCAATAGGTGCAGGCCCAAGCAAAAGAAATAAGGCCATTAGAGTAAGGAATCGTATCTTCAACATTTTCTTCATGATTTTAACCTTTTAGCTATTTTATCACTGGTATATGTTAGGGCTAAGAGGGCAAGTGCTTACCCTGCTGATTATATGTGATTTCAGTTACTTAGGTGGAGACCAGTGTAATATATGATATTTTTGGGCGCAACGAATTATTGTCGATTGACCATAGGGGCCTTGAGTTGCTAAATTCCAGCATGGTCAAAAAATCAGATAGTAGTCATATTCCCGAGTCAGAACTTTCACATTCCATGGTTCACTACCTTCTAACAATCCATAAGTTGAAAGAGGGTAAGGGCTACGCAAGAGTGACAGACATCGCAAAAGAACTTGGCTTGACTAAAGGATCTGTTTCAACAGCAGTTAATAACCTCAAAAAGAAAGAACTTGTTACTGAAGAAGAAGATTCAAAATTCCTCTTACTTACACCAGATGGGCATGATGAGGTTCATCGTATTCTTTCATCAAGAACTCTACTTTTTTATTTCTTAAGAGACTTCGTGGGTGTTTCTGATGATATTGCTGAAAATGATGCGTGCCAAATGGAACATCTGATGAGCCCTGAAACATCCTTAAAGTTCTTTGACTTTATGAAAGATCTTGCTTGCACTTGTGAAAAGCTAGAAGGAAAGGGAGTTCTCCCGGAAAGTTTTAACTTTAAAACATCTTTAGATTTATGTAAGTTTAAAAGTGCGGAAGAGTTTATGGAGTCCCAAGAGGGTGATACTCACCTCTCTTCAGGTAACGAAAGCGCCTCCTAGTAAAATCAGTTACAATATTCCTATCATGAAAAAATTATTCCATTTATTTTTAATCTCACTTTTTTGGGGGCAGGTCATTTATGCGAACCCATTACAAGTAATTTGCTTCTCATCGGAAGTAAATCTTAAAGCAGCTAAGTCGCATTCATTAACTATTTTAGCAAAAAGAGATAAGGTTTTTATTAGGGAGTCGAATCATTGCCTTGAATTTAAAGTTTCCCCGTCTCGAGTTGAACTTCTTACAAAGTGGATTGAGCGAAGATTTAAGATTTTAAATCACTACAGAGAGGGAAGTGGGTCCACTTCTAACGTCAAGATCGGCTTGAATCAATTGAATGGTTTCGAGACCTGTAATTTAAGTATCGTTGAAGAGAAGCAAGCAAGCGAAAATGTTAAAGAGTTTTCAATGGGTGAAAACTCTAAGCTAAGTGAGACAGTAACCAAATCGACTGGTGGCCGAAAGTCCTCATTACTTCTAGGAGTTGGTAGCCAGGGTAGTATAACGGTGAATGATACACGAGTTGAACTCACCTGTCTTAAGGCTGGTGCACGCTACAACGTTCGCGTTAATTTAGCAGGGCTAAATAGTGCTATTGCCACTCAGGTTCAGGTAATGAAAGGGGCACGGGTTAACCTGGGAAGTGTTGTTGAGGATCTCAATTCAAGAACCAGAGAAACAGGCCTTAATAAGGGCTTAAAACTTCAAAAGAAAAAGGGTGTAGTAAAAAAGAGCTACTTTCTTATGGCAAACTAGAGTTATTTCTTACCCATAAGGCTATTTCAGTTTCACCATTAGGGCCCCAAGTTTCTTTTCTAAAGAAATAGCGCCAAGCTTTTCCAATATTAAGTTCATTATAATTAGGAAGCCACCAGTGTCTTAGCGGTATAATTTCTTTTCGATATAAATTTTCAGAATTATTCATAAAAAGATTAACTGATGAATCATTGGTCCATGAAAGTATATATTTATAATCAGTAAACTCACTTCTTCCGATTTGATGTTGATATTCCTCTCTACCATGAAGGTACCAAGTTGTTGGCCATGTTATGCCTTTGTAGGCGAGGATTTTCGGTCCCTTACCCTGATCGTAACTTTCAATTTCTCCGCGAATCTCTTTAAGAGTGGTCTCGAAGTCTAGACTGGTATGAACCTGAGAGAGTAGATTCTCCGGTGCATAGGAATGGGAAAAGTTGGTCCAATAATTTGTATATCCCAAATGAATAAAAATAGTCACAAGTACGGGAATGATTGGCCAGTGAAAAACTCGATCAAAGTCGAATGCATAAAAAATTAAACCAGTTAGCAAGGGATAAATTGCTAACCATGGAACTTTTTCTCCAAGGTAACAATAGGTAAAAAGTGAAGCAAAGAAGAAGAAAGCTGCACATGCTTTTTCTTTCCTACCTTCAAAAAGGTAAAGGCTCGTCGCCACGATACTATGGTATAAGAGTGGGAAAAATAAATAGAAATCAAAAGAGATTTTTAGCTTAAGCCAATGGGTAAAGAACGAGGCAGTAAGAGGATTCTTAAAATAAAAGTGAGCAATGACGGAAAAGAGAAAAGAAAAAATAAAACCAAGTTGAACTAACCATGTTTGTCTTCTATAGAAGCCGAATAAATGCAAAAGAAGAGCTGGGAGAAACCATGTCTCAAAAAAAGAGTTAATAAAGAAATTATAAGAAAACGGACCTGTAATTCTTTCCCTTTGGTGCTGCTCGAACCAATAGCCAATACTTTTCCTATAAAGACCATCCCAAATACCATCCTGATAAACAAAGCCTGCGCTGTAGTAGTGAGCAAAGATAGCCCCGAAGGTCGCGAGACCTAGTATACAGGCAATGGGATGTTCTAAAATATAGGAGAGAGTTTTTTTTAAGCTTGATTCTCTTGTGACTTGCAAGAGACGATAAAGTGATTCTTCAAAGATTAAAAAGACAAAAATAAATAAAAGATGAATGAAGCTATTTTCTTTAGCACAAAATTGAATGGCAAAGCCTAGACCTAAGAGGATTGCCTTCCCAAACCCCCTGACTTTAAAAATGGCAAATAGACTAATGAGTAAACCAAATAAGAGAAATCCATCATGTCTTAAAAACCTAGACCAATAAGTGAGTGATGGACTAAGGGCCAAAAATAAGGTCAGACACAAGAGAGTGGCTTTGGAAATAAGTCTGGAGAAAACAAGAGGAAGAAACATTAAGGAACTTCCCAACATAACTGCAGGTAAACGGATCGCAAAGTTATTTAGGCCAAATAAAAAAAGTGACCATGGAGTTATGTGATAGAGAAGGGGGCCATGAAGAAGAGGGTCGTACTTATAAAAGCCCTTTGCTGCATCTTCTAGAAAGTAGAGGCTATAAATACCGTGAAGGGATTCGTCATGGTGAAGGGGACGAAGCTCGAGATGGTAAAACCTTAAAAGGATTCCAATCAAGAGAAATAGACAAAAGATAATGAGGCTTTTTCGGCTCCAAGGCTCGTTATTATTCATTAAAGACCTAGGTGTTATTAAGCTGCTTTTTTCTCTATGAAATCAATTTGAGAAGTGTCTTTAATGTTAAAGGAAGAGTGCTCGTTTATAAAACGAATTTTTGAAGGGAGAGTGTAGTGAAAGGCGATTAAGTTCTTTGTCGATTGAATACACCCCTTTATTAACCCCCACCTGATGAGCTTGGGTTGAGTACCCTCGCGGTCAAAGTGCTCAACGGAGAAAGAGGGCGTTTTAGGGTTTTGCCTAAAAGCTGCAATTGAGAGGAAGATATTTGGCGCAAAGACACC
>Ga0136600_1000167_pt1 | contig 35321 bp, 37 predicted proteins | sample AntRauMFilla2698_FD_104634 | JGI IMG/M metagenome (GOLD analysis project Ga0136600, IMG submission 104634) | Saline lake microbial communities from Rauer Islands, Antarctica - Metagenome Filla 2 #698 | ecosystem: Environmental > Aquatic > Non-marine Saline and Alkaline > Saline | place...
GTGTCATAACTTGAGTAACGGTGACGGTATCCATTGTAAACGAAGAACGGATAGCCATCGATAATGATATAGCCATTTCCATAAGACGAGCTGTAACGAACCCAACGGTCACGGAAGATGTATCTTGTGGGAATAGTTCTATGATAGTCCCGTCTTGAATAACGTCTGTTATGAGTCTGGTTTCTTCTGTTGGGAACGTGACGACGGTGATTTCCTCTCCAGTTGTCATCTCTTCTTGGTCTTGTTGGTTGTCTATAGTCGCGATCTCTTCTTGGCTGAGTCGGTTGTCTATAATCGCGATCTCTTCTTGGTTGAGTCGGTTGTCTATAGTCACGATCATTTCTTGGTTGAGTCGGTTGTCTATAATCGCGGTCTCTTCTAGGAGTACCGTTATCTACTCGGACGCCTCTATTATTATCTCTACCATCTCTACGGTCCCGACCAGCTTGAGGTCCACGACGGTTGCTATCACCACGACGGCGCATACTATCATCGTCCCCGCCTCTTCTTCTTTGAGCGCTAGCTTCAGAAACAAGAGTGAGTCCGAGCATAAGAATACAAACAAATGCTAAGAAATTTTTCATTGAGTTTTCTCCTAATTGATTCACACTGACTTATTTCTTAGCCAAGCAGCATCAATCTTGCAAAGGATTTGGCGAAGAGATCCTCATTTCATCAAATTCTTACAAGGTGTGATACATAATTTCTGGGACTTACCGGGTTTTATTGAAAGGAAAAGGCCGTTGGTGTCAAAAAGACCCTATAAATTCTTCTCTAATGTGTGAGCTTAAAGACTTCCATAAAGGGCTCCCGAGTGCGCCTTGGAAAATCTGAAATCGCTGCCATGAGTTTTTTTACAAGCATGGGCTTGTTGGCATCTTTTGCGTGAAAGCTCTTCATGATTCTCACGAAAATATCACTGATCTCAAGAATTTCTGCCATGGGGTGAACGGAAGATCCCTTAAAGCGGCCTTCGCTCTTATCTCTGTGGGCGTGGTGTTGGCGAATAATTTGCGGCAGTAGAGGTGCGATGCCCTTCTCATTTTCAATCATCCGGGCACCACGTTCAGGGTGAGTGAGCCAAAGCTTTTCCAGGAGCTTTAATTCATCGCCATATACTTTTTTGGATTCAAGCTTGGCCACAACCTCTTCTTCTTGGTGATAGGTATCCTTGCCATCACTATACATATCTTCATCATCTGCTTGTTCAATCATTCCAATGTCATGAAAGAAGGCGGCCATCCCCAAAGTCTCTAAACCTTTTTCTGTTTCTACCCCTGTGGCCTTGCCAAGCATGGCACTTACCATGACAACTGAGCCGCTATGTTCGAAACGGGCCATGTCGGTAAGAAGGCCTGCCAGAAAGGAGCTCTCTTTTCCGTGTTTTTCAACAAGATTACAGACATTCTTTAGATACTTTCCCGCATAAGCGATATTGTCACTATCAACACCTAGGTCAACTAAAGTACTCATGGTGACTTCGGCTTGATTAAGAACAAAGCCAAACTTCTTCTTAAGATCGATTGCTTTATTATCATTAACTGCGCTCGTGAGCTTGTCACAGTAATTCATATAGGACTCTAGCGCTTCTTTTCTTATATAGAAATAGCTCACGCCCTTTTTAAGATAATCCATCACTCGCTGGTAATCAAAGGTATCGCCAGCTTGGAGAATCTTAATATACTTATCGGCCCTAAGCTTCACATAGACATCAAAGAAGGATTTAGAGCCACTAATAAAAAGCTCAGCTTGAATGGGCCTAAAATTAGGGTCTGTATCAACAGACTCCTCGCCAAGCTTGTCTTTATTAAGCTTCGCTATTTCCATTAGCTTATCTTGATCGACAATACCCAGAGCCGAACCTAGTTTTTGAACTAGAAGTTGAAGGTTAAAAGGCTTGGGAATCATTCCAGCCAAACCCATTTGAATGGGGTCGAAGTCTTCAAGAAAATCACCATTAATTGTCTCGAACATATAAATCGGAGTCATTGGTTGATACATCAGGGCGCACTTTGCGACAGAAAAACCACTAGGGTTTTTTATTTCAGGACTTATCATGCAAGCTGCATAAGCTCCCTTATTTTCTTTTAAATATTTTTGAGCTGTGGAAGCAGAATCAACAATATCAAAAACAAAATGACCACGAAGAGGGTCATCTTTAAACTTTTCGTAGAAGCCAAGATCTTCGTCTACGATTAGAATCGGTTTGTTATTCTTACTCATCTGGGTATTATAAAGTTAAATTCTCAAAGATGATATTGTCACCAAAGCGGGAACAAAAATCTTGTGATGAATTATTCTTAACCGTCCATCCGATGAGAGGAATTTGGTACTTCTCTCTCATTCGCTGTGGAGCCCCATCATTAAGTCCCTGCCACTCATAACCGATATAATCGGGTTTTAAAAAGGGCACCAAGCAAAGACTGCCAAGCATTAAGCGAATGCTGTAACGTAGATCTTCCTCTTTCAAACTTCCATGAATCCTACCAGACAAAAGGCCAGTTGTTGGCTTCAGACGAGAGTCACGAAAAAAAAGAAGGCTTTTAGGGTGAAAAGATTGAATCGAGTACTCACCTTTGTAATTTGTGAGAATGCTCTCAACGGCCAACTCGAGGTGACTGTCATCTCGAGTTCTCTTTAATTCAATCACAAGAGGAACCCGACCATTCACAAGCTCAAGAATATCTTTTAAAAGAGGCACTCCTTTTTTAGAATGAGGGAGCTTCATTTTTTTCAAGTCTGTTGCCACCAATGAGGTCGCTCGGACATCATGGCCAGTCATTCTCTCCAAAGAAAGGTCGTGGTGCACGAAAGGAACTCCATCACGACTGAGATGAACATCAAGCTCAAGTGGAAAGCCCCGGGATATCCCTTCTTCAAAGGCTTCATATGAGTTTTCATCAATACCACCAATCCAATGAAAACCTCGATGAGCAATAGGTTTTTCAAGAAACCATTTACTTGTCTTCATGCCGCTCCGTATGAGTTGACTCAAAGATTTTATCAGCATTGGCCGCATGAAAACCTTGAAAAAGTTTTCCATCATCGTCTTTATAGCGTTTAGCAAACTCGTAATAGCAAGTCGGTACTTCAAACTCACCATCACTAAAACTTACTAATCCAAGGTCTGCGATAGTTGATGATTGCTCAAGAAGACTAGCAGGATCTCCCTTTATGACTCCTCCAATTTGATTCATACGATGCCCATGTGACAGCAGCCATTCATTTAGGGGTCCAATATCAGGAAATTGCTTGAGGTGATTTATACTCACAGTAAAATGATTAGGAAAGAAACCATAGGCCACAAGCCAAGCTGCATATTCGCTCTCTTTTAAAAGGGCCTTATAAGTATCATGGGTCACTTTCCATGGCCGCTGCTGTTGGATGAGTTCGGGCAAGCTCTTTCCCTCGCTTAACTCCTTAAGAGTTTCACTGATAAGGGATTGTGCCTCAAGAGAGAGGTCAGTGATAATCAATTCACTGATAAAGACTTTAGGAGAATCAGGATTTTCCTTATGTTCTAGATGAAGCGCCTTTAATTTCTTTTCTGCAAAGTCATACTCTCCCCTTACCTCCATGCCTTGGTCTTCAAAGTAGCGGGCCAAATCCCGCATACTAATTCCCGGGTGAGAGAAAGTCCTCAAAGCCAGGTGGTCATTGACGACTGTTTCGCCAAGACCTAAGAGTTCATCAAAGATTTGCTTAGCCGATGGTGTTTTCTTCAAATACTCTTGCCAGCAATAATTAAAAAATTCATTGAGTTGCATTGTTAAAACCTTTTTGCGCTTATAAAGTCAGGAATAGGTCGACCAAAGACAGAATCCGCCAGCACTTTTCCACAATGAAAGGCCAGACCTAAGCCATGAGCGGTAAAGCCTCCAAGGAAATAAATCTGATTATCAGTAGGCAGGGCTCCAACCAAGGGCTGGCCATCAGCACTAAAGCCCATGATACCACTCCAACGATGAGATATTTTTACATCCTTGAGTTTAGGAATATGCTTGGCAAGAAAGTCTTCAAGGGCCTTTTGAATGACATCCGTTGTTTCGTCACTATAGCCAACCTCAACGTCTTTTTGGAGCTGACGAAAGCCACCAATCACCATTTCCCCACTGGGGAGTTGACGAAAGTAATCGAGAACAAAGTTGGCATAACATGGACCTTCCATAAAACGAGGAACAGCTTCAGTCGCAAGAATCTGGCCTCTAGTTGGAAAGATTTTATCTTTAAAAAACTCATGAAGCAGTGGCGAGTAACCATTAGTGGCCATCACCACCATGTTACAATTAAAGCGTGCGCCTCTGGTCATGACTCTCTTTTGCTCACCGTGGGATTCAATATCAAAGACCTCATGATTCTCAAAGAACTCAACTCTGTCATTCAAACGCTCTTTTATCTCATTTATTAGGGCCAAAGGATGAATAGAAGCATCACCCATATACTTGATGCCTCCACAAAACCCTTCAGCTCCCAAACGTTTCTTAACTCCGTCCTCATTTAAAACTTCGACCGCGATGCCGAGCTCTTTCATCAGGGCCGCACTCTTTTTAAGCTCAGTTAACTCTTCTTTCGTACTGGCGAGACTAAAGGAGCCCTTCTCTTCAAAGAGAAGTTTTTCTTTCTGGTCTTTTTGATCTTTAGACACAAACTTACTTTCAATAATTTCTTCTTTAAGAAGACGTAGGTTTTCTTCAGAGAACTTCCAAATTTCTAGCGCCTTTTCCTTGCCAAAGCTCTCACAAAGGCGATTGAAGTGCTCTACTGAACCGCATGTGATAAAGCCTGCATTTCTTCCGGTAGCACCATCACCAAGACGATATTTTTCAACTAAAGCAATTCGTAGCTCAGAGTCTTCCTTGGCCAGCCAATAAGCTGCCGAGAGCCCCGCAATGCCACCACCAATAATCACCACATCAAAGGAGTGCTCTTGCCTGTGACCAAGCTGTCCCTTTTGTGAATCCATCCATAGTGAAACACTCATCTCTTCTCTATCCTTTTAAAGTTCTCGTACCATCTCAACAGCCGTGCATATGCATTTCTCTGGACTACAGCGAGTACAATCATAATCAATGGGAAACCAAAATTTTCTATGATGGTGAACTTCTTTAAAGCCTATTTTTTTTAGGTATTTCTGTGATGAATTACCAGGTGACTCTAACCACGAGTGACAAACAATAGCCCTTGCCCCAAGACTGCGCAGAACCTCCATCGATCTCTCACTTAACGAAACACCGACCCCTTTTCCTTGAGCACCTTCGGCAACAAAGAGGCTTTTAAAATAGGCCATCTTCTCTACAGCGCATGGCCAGAGCTCAGCACTTAAACCTCTCTTTATAAACTTAGTGACTTCACCTGGAGCGAGAGTGAGGCGCATGCCTTGCAACTCTCCATTATGCCACGCTCCAAAGCTTGCCCCCTTAGAGGATTGGAGAATTTCTTCAATCTCCCCCTCTTTATAATAGTTCTTACCAATCCACTTATCAGTAAAGTCCTGAAGCTTTGGTATTTCAGCAGGTTCAAGTACTTTAAGATTGATTGAGGGGTGGTGAGTCATTATGATAGGCTAGCACTTAGGTTATTTTCCGGCAATAATGAGGCATGAACCATTTGAAATCGATAGGAAAGCATTTATGAAATTTCCCTTTATTATCTTCACTATCCTCCCCCTTCTCTCAAGCTGCGCACTTTTCTCGCCAAATGAGCCTGACGAAACATATCGCTATCTAACAGGACAGGGACTAGAGAACCCAAAGACTGTCGACATTAAAAATGCTCTTATGCGAGATCTCTCTATGGCCGGTGGAAACTACTCCTTAAAGGCTTACCCTTATACCCGTACCTTAGTCGAAGCGATGTCCAGAGAAAAAGCCGACCTCTTAGGATTGCCACCAAAGCACATCGAGAGGTATGCGAAACAAATGGAGAAAGATTTTATCGATGATAAAGTGTGCTTCTACTTTGAATATGAGGTGCTGCGTTTTGAAAAAGCATCAAGGCTAGAAAACTTTAAACTCGCCCTTCTCGACAAAGAAGACCAAAGCTACCCACTTCAATTTATTGAAGAAGACCTTGGCAAACAACCAGGTCTTTCAAAGGTTTTAAGATCAGGTGATCGCCTTCCTAAATGGTTCGGCTCTGGTATCGCTTGCACAAAGGCGAATCCGTCTCTCAACAAAGGCTTCGGCTTAAAAGTTGAGCCCACTTTTGTTCAGTTCCCTTTTGATAAGATGGCTTCTATGTATTGGGAATTTCCTGAAATTAAAATCGTCGACGGTAAAGAAGTTAAAATCCATAAGAAAAAGAAGAACTACAAGTCATATCGCGGCTGGTAGTTCTCCGCATAACTTATAGGCAGCTCGCGACTTCTTCCCCATCATCAAACCATTGAAGAAAGAATTCGAATACTTTCTGACAAGCTCTTGGGGTTCGCGTGTTATTTAACAAAATTCTTGGCTCAGTCACAAAGGCCGTAAGAACTTCTGCGAACTGCTCATTTGCTTTACTCATGGCATAGTTGGAAACTTGGCAGTAATCATTTTGACCGTAGCCGCTTGAGTCCATATACCTTCTAAATTCAGAATAGGCCCCTTGATTCCCAATAAGGTGCGCCCACTCATGAACGTGTTGGGCGACACTATGGCCATGGTGGTGATGGCCTTTGTTTGCAATATTTCGTCCTATCTTTATATAGCTTGCATACTGTTGACTTCCATTGGGGTCAACAAATCTGAAAGGAAAGGGATTGCTTCCTGGTCCCATTCCTGTTCGCAGGGGACCACCATTAAGTTCTTGAACTCGCTTAATGGCCGCACCAACAGTTCGAACTTCTAGGTTAGTGGCATTTTCTGTGGTTAAGTTTTGAGAAGCAAGTAGATCCCTTGCTTCGTCTAAATCGACTTCATCTACAGGAATACAGCCTCTTCTAGGGGCATCATAATTTTTTAGGGCATAACCATAGCGAGGGTCAGAACCAAGATTATTTCCCGTAAAGTTTTCAGCAGAACCACAAGTCGAACAATGTCCTGCTCCCTCTACTGCATCCACTGTTTCTTCGAACTGTTGAACCAATCTTGCTCCCACAAAGGCAGCATTAACGTTGGGCTTACTTGTAATAAATTGTCCTTGGACAATATTTCCTGCTTCATCATATATTTCAAGACGATAATAGCTTGATGCCTCGCCAACAATCTTAAAAGAGTAATTGTCGCTAGGGCTTAAGGATCGCGTTCGTCCGGTATCATTATCCAGAACCTGGATAGAGAGGTTAATGCGGTAAAAGTCCTCCGCATAACTTGAACAAACTAAAAAACTAACGATTAGGATAAAGACTGTCCTCATTTTCAACTCCACTGTGCAACTACTGAATAACCATAATATGAACTTATTATGAGTCGATTCCCTAGCTGCTCAAAGCATGAAAATAATTTCAATCAAACTTCAGCTACTTATACCGATATTAGGAGAAAACTGGCTAAATTAAGTGCCAAGTTTTGTGGGCAAAAATGTGTCGGACTCCTAGAGAGTTTTGAGAAACTCTAGCAGCGCTCTCTTCTCCATTGGGCTTTGCTTGGGGTTACCTTCCTCGTCCCAAAACATTTTAGAGTGACCAATATTGCGAAGTCCCGACTTCGAGGTATCAAAGAGAGCGTCCTTCTCCTTAAACCAATCTTTGGGAATATCATCACCGACAGGATAACCAACACAGTCTTGGTCAAAGTGCTCTGCCTTTGTTGAAGGACCTTGCACAAAGCGCTTAGGGCGCTCGCTTGGTTTCATCATTAGAGCACATAGGCTTGGCACAGAGTTATTATGCAGATAGGGGTAGCGCAGAAAGACTCCTTCTAATGGAGGTGGAACATAGCCCTCTTGCGGTTCAACAACCGTATTCATCCATTTAGAAATTTTTAAGCGATTAAGGTCACTAGCAAAAGACTCTGTCGCCAGCCAACGATTAGGGTCAGTACCAACATTCTTAACCGGAGTTTTCTTATGATAGAAAACTCGCTCTGTTTTGATTTGCTCACTTATACTTTCCATATCAGAGAGAGGATAACTCCAACGTTTTTCATAACGACCATGACACTTCTTACAGGAGGTATTAAAGACACCCTCTCCTTCTTTCGCAAGGGCCAGATCAAGTGAGCTCTCAGAAAAGAAATCAGTCCAGCGTGGTGCTGTCGTGGCAAAGGCAGCGGCCGTAAGTTGTTCGATCGCTAACTTATTAGTTTTCATCCACACCTCAAGCTCTTTAAGGTCAGTTCCCCTGCCAATTTCATTCCAAAGAAAGTTGGTTAGGATCGGGTTTCCGGCCACGATTGAGCCGTCGCTTAACCAACGCGTTTTATACTTTAAGTTCCACCAAGGCATGGGCTTTGAATCTGCTACGAAGCTCTCAAGCTTATGTGGTCCTCTTCTTCTCACCTTTACTTTAGAGGCATACTCATCATCGGCCCTTTTATGAAGACTTAAGGCCACATGGGGAAGAGAAGTATCAAGACCAAGTACTTGAGGAGGAACTGCTCCAATATAGGGAAGGTTTTTCTTGGTTCTTCTGAACATCTCCTTTTCTTCTTTTGTTGCCTTGGTGGCAATTCGAAAAAAGCCCGATGGAATCAAAGGGACATAAGTCTTAGCAAGGACAAAGAATTCATTGGCGCGTGGTCTTTTATTGGTAAGCCCCATAATGGATTTGCCCATAAAAGTCCCAGAGTGACAACCAGCACAGCTAAAGGTTAGCCCCACAGAATTTGGGGAATGAGGCGTTTTTAAAAGAGATGCACCCATGCGATAGTCAGGCTTTCTTGCGTTTTCGGTTGGATAAGGGATTTGAAATACGTTCTGTACTCTTTGATTGTCGGGATAAATATTAAGACCTAGCCATTCATAGAGACCGTCCATATCTTTATATCCGAACTTCTTTTCTGCTATTTTTTCGATGAGTCTTCTTAGAGGGTTGCTCTTTTTAGCTTCTAAAAAGAATTTAAGAGGTTCATGAGGAACCATCAATCCCGTTACTTCCACTGGCCACTTGAGGGCATGAATGTAGCCCGCTCTCTTTACTTCTTCTAAGTTTTCACCATGACCATAGAGGTCACTCCGGTCGCCTCCTAAGGGCACCTCACTATCGACGCTCCAATCGGGAGTTAATCCGAAAGCACGAGAAGCACTTAGAAAAGAGAGGGAAATAAGTATAAGGGGTATAAATAATAGTCGTTTCATAACTCCATATTTTCACAAATTCAATCACTTGTAAGGCCTTGTAACTGCCTAAATTTTTGACGGTACTGATAATAATTTCAAATAAACTCTGTCAGTTAGCCGCCCATGCGAAAATGACCGCAATCAACCTTTAGGAGGAATACATATGAAACTCATCAAAGTTTTAGCACTTTTAATGATCGCTAGCTCTGCTCAAGCAGGACTTATCGCTGAAAAAAAGAGTGGTTGTACAAACTACAAAACAGATAACACCATTGAGCGTGGCACTGAGGGAGATAATATTCTCACAGATAAAACCATTCATGGGATGTACTTAAAAGACATGGTTCTTGATTTTAAAGCAGATATTGCTTCATTTGAGCTTAAAGCCGCTGTTATTTTTGGTTTTAATCCTGTTCTTAATAATGGTTCAAGAATTTTCATCTCTAAGGACCACCCAGGGCTCCAAGAGTTTGTTAACCTTTACCAGAAAGATTTCTTCTTCTTTGAAGAAGTTTGTGTTGCTGCAAACGGTGAAGTTATTGACTTCAAGGTTGTAGAAACTGAATAAGGCGAAACAAACGCTTTAGTTACCGTTATAAAGAAAAACGTTTCTTCATTACACTCATAGGCGTCAAAGGGATCACGACTTTAAGGTCTGGTCCCTCTGCCGCTCCTGTAAGCGCAAGTCTCAATCCCTTAAAGAGGAACTTCCCCTTAATCTTCAGCTCTTTCTTACAATGATCGGCCATCGCATTAAAGGTCTCAACATCGATCGAGTCCTTACCCTCATCAGAGATCTTTTTCACTTCACCAGTAATATAGTCGATGATTTGAGCCGTTGACTCCCAAGATTTAACTTCTTCAACCTCAGGTGAACTCTCTGCTTCAGTAGAGAAAAGAACTTCGAGGTGCTCAGGAAGCTCCGCTGGAATATTAATTTTTTCTTTAAAGAAATCTAAGCAACTCTGTTGCCACTGTTTGGGCTGCGAGTGAAAAGAGTGAGAATTTTCAAGAGTTGGCGCCAAATAGCTATGCAGCTCATCACTTGGGAGCTTTCTCATGTGCTCTCCATTAAAGTGCTTAAGCTTTTCAATATCATAAAGTGCAGGACTTTTAGTAAAACGAGAAAGATCAAAAATAGACTCAATTTCCTTCATGGTAAAAATATCTTGCTCATCTGGATGAGACCAACCGAGAAGGCACAGGTAATTCATAAGTGCTTGAGGAAGATAGTTTTGGTCTTTATACTGAACAACCGAGGTTGCCCCATGTCTTTTAGAAAGCTTTTGTCTGTCTTCACCAACAAGCAATGAACAGTGAGCAAACTCAGGCGCCTTTACGCCAAAGGCTTCATAGATCATTAGCTGGCGTACAGTATTATTGAGATGTTCTTCCGCACGCATCACATGGGTCATCTCCATTTTCCAATCATCAATCACACAACAGAAGTTATAAACAGGCATGCCACTAGAGCGAAGAATAACAAAATCTCCCACCATATCTTCAGGGAAGGTCACTTCGCCGCGAACAATATCAGTGAAAGTGTATTTCTTTCTTGGATTCTTAAAGCGGATAACGTGGGCCTCTCCAGCTTCAACTCTTTTCTTAGCTTCACTTGGGTCAAGGTCACGGAATTTGTCATGATAGAGATGCGGTGAATTCTTCTCAGCTTTTGCTTTTTCCGTTAAGGCCTCAAGCTCGTCATCTTTTAGGAAACACGGATAGGCCTTGCCTTCGTCAACAAGTTGATGAGCGAGGTCTTTATACATCTGTAGTCTTTCACTCTGACGGTAAGGACCAAAGTCGCCACCAACATCAGGGCCTTCATTATGAGATAGTCCACACCAGTGAAGGTCTTCAATCATCGCTTCTTCGTACTCTCTCTTTGAGCGCTCCAAATCGGTATCTTCAATCCTTAGAACATAGGAGCCACCATTTGCTTTAGCAAAGAGTTGGCAATAGAGGGCCGTTCTCGCTCCTCCGATATGAAGAAGACCAGTTGGACTTGGGGCAAAACGTACGCGAACGCTCATGAAATTCTCCTAAGAATTGTAATTTTGAGGACTATAACAGGAAAGATGCCGTTAAAAAACCAACAATCGGCCCTCGGTCATGTCCTCTATTGCATATTTTAAACCTTCTCGGCCTAAACCAGAGTCTTTAACGCCACCATAAGGCATGTGGTCGATACGAAAGCCCGGAACGTTATTAATCATAAGGCCACCAACTTCAACCTCATCAAACGCCAGTTTTAAGCGATCAATTCTTTCTGTAAAATAGCCGGCCTGGAGGCCAAAACGAGTGCTATTGAGCGCGGCCAAACCTCGCTTATAGTCCTTAACTTTTTCTAAAACAGCAACAGGCCCAAAGACTTCGTCGCAGTAAACTTTATCTTCTTCGGAGGTATTTTCTATAAGAGTTGGAGCAATAACATAATGGCCCTCTGCTACAGGAGTCCCTCCGCACAGGACACTCGCTCCCTTACTCTTGGCCTCTTCAATCCAGCCAAGCACTCGTTCAAAGTGCTCCTTCGAAATCATAGGCCCCACTGTCACTCCTTCAGCGCGAGGATCACCAACCTTTAGCTTTTGAGTGGCCTCCAAAAGAAGCTTTTTGAATTCTTCATAAACACTCTCCACAATAACAACTCTCTGAGTACTAATACAGATTTGACCGGCATAAAGAAAAGCGCCACTGGCAATAGTGCGAGCGGCTCGGCCGAGGTCACTGGTCTCATCAACCAATACTCCTGCATTTCCACCGAGTTCCAGAACAACTTTCTTTTTGCCAGCTTTCTCTTTTAGCATCCAACCGATTTGAGGGGAGCCCGTAAAACTTAATAATGAAATGTCTTTGTGAGTAACCAAAAACTCACTGACATCGTTGTCGCCATTGACCACTTGGAAAATTCCTTTGGGTAGTCCTGCTGCTACAGCGAGCTCCACCAAGCGATTAAGGATCAAGGGCGTAAAAGGAGAAGGCTTAATTAATATGGTATTACCAGCAGCAATGGCCGGTGCGATTTTATGAAGAGCAAGATTAAGGGGGAAATTAAAGGGGCTGATGCCGAGGATAACTCCAATCGGAAATCTCTTTGTATAAGCTTCCCGCCCCTTGCCACCAGCAAAATTCATAGGGACAACTTCCCCTCCCAGTCGCCTTGCTTCTTCTGCAGCAAAGTCTAAGGTGGCAATAGACCTTTCAATTTCTACTTCAGCGTAACCTCGTGGTTTACCGGCCTCACCAATAATAAGCTCGGTAAGTTCACTCTTATTTGCTTTAATGACATTTTTTAAAAGAAGCAGCCATTCTCTTCGCTTTCCAGCATCGGCTTTCTTAAAACTAGAGAAGGTCTTTAAAGCGCTTTCTAATTTCTGCGCTGCTGCCTCTTCATTGTCGAGAGCGACTTCCCCTATCGTTGTATGATTATATTTATCTACGACTTTCCAGCTCTTCATGACTTCCCCTTATGGAAAAAGAAAAGGGGCCCAAGCGGACCCCAATTAATTTCAATAAGTTTGTCAGTCTACAAAGTTCTAGTCAAAGATGGAGGACGACCCAGAGCCTTTGGTGAATAAATTTTGAGCAAATCTAATATTACTGGCAAGAAAAGATGACTCCCCACCACGAAAGAGCTGGATGTCGCATAGACGACAAAGCTTTACTGAGGCAATTCTGCCCACATAAACCTTGTACAAATGCGCCGATCTTAGCTTTGGACTTCCACCGCAGCGGAAATTCATATCTCTTCCTTCGGCATTACAACAATCACACATCTTTAATCCTTATTGTTTTCGGAGCCCAATTAAGCTCTGTTAATACTGGTCGGCGGATAAGCCCGACCTCTTTAGTAGATTAATGCTATTTTAAATTGGATTCGCATTTCAAGAGTTGACGTTTTCTACACATTTAAAAAGCAATTTAAAATCAAATAGTTACAGTGATAATGAGGACATTTCTTTAAAATTTATGGCCAATAATCATTTATGAAATGCCCTCAAATTGTGGCGCTCGTCTAGGCGACTTGGCGTCAAATAGATTAGACTGCAGGGGCTTCTATCCAACACCTTAATTAAGCCCTCAAAGGAGAGCCACCATGAGTGCAAACCTAAATCCTCTCAAATTAACCTCTAAACTCGCTGATAACCCCTCTAAGGGCCCGATTTACAGCACTAAAGTCACATCTGCTAACGGTAAGGAGGTCACGCTTGCTGACCCTCGTGCCACTAGAGCTCTCGTGGCCTTGATGAATCAACATGCTGTGATTGGTGGAGCTGCTGCTCACTGGGGTGGTCCTGCGGCCTTTGCTGAGATTCTTGCCGCCACTCATGCTCTCATGTTTGATGCCCCTAAGTGGTTTGAAAGCTTTCACTTTGTAAACGATGCTGGTCACACGGAAAATGGAATTTATGCTCTTCGCGCGCTCTACGGCTTTGATGGAATGAATCTTAAGACGCTTAAAGGCTTTCGCTCTGTCGAATCCAAACTGACCGGTCACGGTGAGGCCCACCTAAACCCTGAGGGCGTTTTCATTTCCAATGGTCCCCTCGGCTCTGGTCTTCCTCAAGCTCAAGGCCTTGCTTTAGGTGATAAAATTTTAGGAAATAATAGAACAACAATTTGTGCTCTCTCTGATGGTGGTGCCATGGAAGGAGAGGCCAAAGAAGCGATGGCCGCTATACCGGGACTTGCGGCCAAGGGAAAGATCAACCCCTTTGTTCTTCTTATCTCTGATAACAACACCAAGCTCTCTGGTCGTATTGATGGGGATAGCTTTTCCATGGACCCAACTTTCAATGCTCTTGAAACACTTGGTTGGGATCTTCGCACAATTGAAAATGGCCACGACCTTCAGACAGTTTATCAAGCTCAAGAAAAAGCGCTAGAAGACGCCAAGAAAAACCCTAAAAAGCCTATTGCTCTGCGCTTTAAAACAATCAAAGGATACGGAGTCAAAGCAACTGAGGAATCTGCAAGTGGTGGTCACGGTTACCCACTTAAGCCTTATGATAGCAACCTCATCAGTTTTTTAAATGAAATCTATACTAATGAACTCCCTGAAGAATTAAAAACTTGGGGTGAAGAAATTCTTGCTTCAAAACCTGAAGCAACTGATAAGCCAAAGCCACAAGTCACCGTAGAAAAAGTTCAACCTGGATTTGCTCGTGCTTGTGATCGTGCCATGAAGGAAGGTCTTCCGCTTTTTAGCGTTGCTGCTGATCTTCAAGGCTCTACCGGGATTGCCCCCTTTCATAAAGATTACCCTGAATACTCACTTGATATTGGCGTTGCTGAAGCCAATATGGTTAGCACGGCCGTGGGCCTAGCGAAGTCTGGTTTTATTCCCCTAGTTGATACCTTTGCTCAATTTGGGATCACTAAAGGATGCCTTCCGCTTATTATGGCAAACCTTTCTCAAGGTCCTGTCATTTGCCTCTTTAGCCACACTGGTTTTCAAGATGCTGCCGATGGTGCCAGTCACCAAGCAACGACTTACTTTAGTGCTGTGAGCTCAATTCCTCACACCACAGTCATTAGCTGTAGCTGCTCAAAGGAAGCTGAAGAATATCTCTATAAAGCTTTGCATGAATATAAAGAAGTTTCAGAGAGTGGAAAAACTCCCAATAGCTATGTCTTCTTCTATGGAAGAGAAAACTTTCCTCACTACTTCAATGAATCGACTAAATACGAGTGGAAAAAAGCTCAAGTCCTAAGAACAGGTGCAGCTGCAACTGTTGTTGCCACTGGACCTACTGTTGCAAAGGCCCTCGCGGCTGCTGATGAATTGGCAAAGTCTGGAACAGAGATCACTGTCATTAATAACCCCTTTGTTAATGAGCCGGATGTTGAAACCATCGGAGCTCACCTTGGTAAATGTGAAGGGCGTTTAATCACGGTTGAAGACCATCAAGTGAAAGCGGGAATGGGCGCAATGCTCTGCCATGAACTCTCTCAAAAAGGTCATCGTTTCACTGTGACTTCTCTTGGAGTTCATGGGGAATTTGGCCAAAGTGCTTACCAAGCCGATCATCTCTATGCAAAACACCATATGGATGATTCTGCCATTGTTAAGGCCGTTAAAAGTCTCTTATAATAAATAAATGCGTTTCACTTTAATAATACTTGTCCTCTCCCTTTGGGGAGGACAATCTTTTGCTGAGCCCATTCGCATGGGTCGTATTCGTTACCAAATTAGTGACTGGAATGACTTGGATGTAGGAGAGGTGATTGACCCCTACCTTCCCAAGGGAATGATGTCGGATGACTTAGAGACTTTGAAACCTAAGTATTCAGAAATAATAGATTCATAAAAGTCTTTTGAGGAAGAAAATTCATCAAAAAGAGTAGGAGCAAGATTAGACTTCGAAATTTTCTCCCCTTCGAACTTTAGTAATGAATGATGACTTATATTTTCCGGAAAAGACCAATTCAGTTGCTTAGCCAAATACTTTTGAAACTCACTAGAATCGACTAAATCTTCCCCTCGAATAATATCAGTAATTCTCTGATCTCTATCTTCGATTGTAGAGACCAATTGATAGCTTGGGATATTATCCTTGCGCCAAAGAATGGGATAGTGCATGAGTTTATTTAAGCTTTTTTTATCAACATGTCCCCACCGAAGACAGGTTTCACCAGGATTAAAGAATAGTTTTTTATGAACGCACCTACCGGGATAAACCCCATTAAATGGCGCTAAGTCACTTCGTGAGCATAGACAGGAAAAGGTAGGATTAATTTTCTTTAGCTCACTTTCATAATACTGAAATTTATTTTTTTGAGAGAAATTTTTTAAAAAATCTTCAGTTCCATTTGGCCCCTCATCAAAATCAATCCCCAGCCAATCAATGGTTTTAAAAATATTATCAATATACTCTTTTCTGACTCTCGGGTAATCGTGGTCATCAATGCGAAGAAAAATTGATCCCCCAACTTCTCTCGCTTTCTTCCAAATGAGGATAAAATTGAGAGCATTACCCCGATGAAGAAATCCACTTGGTGTTGGTGCGAACCTAGTTTTCATTTAACTCCAAATTGACTGAGGTCAAAATATACCTTTTTTACATACCCACTAGAGACACTTTGGCCCCTTCTACCCTGTAAAAACTATCGTTTGGGGCCATATTGCCTCCAAAAAGTTGGCAGATACCTTGCAATTTCTAACAATTAATATGAAGAACAATAATAAGTTACTCACATTACTCCAACAACTACCAACGCTAATATTAGTGGGCACCTTTCTTATTATGGTTGTCTTCTTTCAAGTCTAATCTAAAAATTGACTTAAGTAGCTTGTCGATAAGTCGGAACAAGGCTTAGCGATGGTACGAGACAAACTGAATCCATGATTAAGTGGTAAGGCAGTTGTATTGTAGGGAGTGATTACCGCCGCCCTATCCGTTAGAAAGGGAAAGTAATCAGTTCCCCGAACTTTAAAGTCTACAATTTGCACCCAATCATATCCTGAGGCCTGAAAGAAATTAACCTGGTAGCGAAGAGCTCCCTCTTGGACAGTATTACTAATAGTCTTTTCAGAGGCCCCTAATTCGGAGGTCAGCGCTGAGCAAAATTTATTAAGCCTACTATGTGTATCGGTCAAAACATCTTCAATGATTCTTCCTGAACGATTAGCTTCCATCTGCACACCACTTCCGCGAACGAGAACGATATCTGCAGAAGTCTTATAATCATTTTCCCCAATGGTAGAGCAAGACTTCTCCTTCATAGAGAGGCTTAAACTTCTTCTACCACCGAAACGATCTTGTAGAGTGATTTTCATTTCCGAGAAAGAAAGGCAAATTCGCTTACCTATTTCAACCTCAGTATCATTCAAATTTTGAGCAGGCTTAATAGGCTGATTCCAACTGACCGGATTAGGGTTGGGTTCCTTCTTTTCTTCTGCTTTCTTTTCTCCACAGGAAAGAAGAAAGAGAGGTAATAAAATAAGGAAATACTTTTTGTTCAACATTCCATCATCCTTGAAGCTTTTCATAATTTTAACCTCTAACTTGTTAAAAATCACCCTTTGCGCATTGAAGACAAATTAATCCGAGTTCTCGCCACATCGCAACAACGCTCATTCTATCCTCGATAACGAAGAGAACATCGTGGCCTTCAGTAATCTTTTCCAGAAAAATCTCTTTCTTTACCTCAAAGTCTGATCTTCGATCAGCATTTGCGCGCATAAAGAGCTGGTTAAAAGTGACAGCTTTTTCTTTCAACCAATTCTTTGTCACTTCACGGTACTCATTGCCTCTTCCTGTAAGAAGAATAATTTCATGGTCAGGAGAAAACCTCTCTATAATTTCCGTGCACCAAGTATTCACTTCATCCAATTCAGAACCTCGGTGAAACTCATCCCATCTTTTTGGCGAGGAAGCTAAAAAGTGCAAACGGTGGCTGGCATCGGCAAGTGTGCCATCAATATCAACAATGATGGCCTTTTTTTTAATGGCCACACCCTTTAAGGTTTAAGAGATTTAGACCTATCTCATCATCATGTTCTCTATTTACTGATAAACTCAAGGGTCTAAAAATGATTTCGGCCGTTACTGCAACCGTGGCCTTAAAGAGGTGACCTCCATAAGTAGAGAAATCACTCGCGCCCAAAATGGTATGAATATGAAAGAAGGGCTTCTCTTTAAGAAAACTTAAGTTACCAACGAGGCTTAAAAGCTCTGCTTCATGAGGAAAAACTTTTCGATCATACTCTTTTCTATCAAGATGATAGAAGCCAAGCTCACAGTCTTTTAAAGCGCCAATACCATTTAAAGTGCCAAAAGTCTGCTCATGGCGACTGGCAAACTCTTCAAGACTTTCAAAGAGGGATTCGTCTTTATAAAGCTTAATAAAAAAGGAGCCATTTCTTTCTACAATATCCATTTAAAGCTTTCCTTGATAATGAGTAACATTTTCCTTCATCCAACTCTCCGCTTCTTTGAGACTAAATTCATTTGGATCAATTGGCTTTGAGAATTGAATCGTAACTTTTGGTCTAAAACTTTTTGGAAGCTTAAAGAGAACCTTACCCCCACTAAAGGAAAAAATACTTCCCCAAAGACCATCGATAGCAGTAAGTACAACTGGAGTTGGTCTTTCTTTTAAAATTTTCCTTACACCTGGTTGAAACTTTCTCATATTTCCATCTCGAGTTATCCAACCTTCTGGAAAGAGCCCAATCGTTGCGTCTTGATCAAGGTCACTATAAATAATGTCGAAAGCCTTATTCATAACCTCTTCACTTTCCTTTCGAGTTGCAATAGGAACAAGGCCTGCTTGGCGAAACCAGAAAGGCCCAGTTGGAAGATAGTAGTAGTTCCAATCAATCACAAAATGAATAGGCCTTCTCACTGCCCCCATGAGGAGCACCCAATCAATGAAACTTACATGATTACAAAGGAGAATGACCGGACCATTTTCAGGAAAATTTTCTGCACCTTTGATTTCGACTTTATAAAGGATTTTAGAAATGAACCGCATCCACACAGACAATGTTCTCTTAGAGTAGAAGTGATAAAGAGGAAAGGATACTATTAAGTTTAAGCCCGCCAAAACCAGAAAGGACTTACTAATCCCCACTGTTTTAGTAAGGACCATAACAAGCACTGCCGCCACAACCATAAAGAGGCTATTCCATATGTTATTTCCAGCAATGGTCTGTGACAGCTCACTCGGCTTTGCCATCTCTTGCATATAGGCCATCTGTGGAACGATGTAGCCTCCACCAAATACAGCAACACCTAAAAGAGAGATGATGGCATAAGGAGCATAGGGCTGCCCTAGAAATTGAGCCAAGTCATAATTATCTTGAATGAGCTCTGGGATCTGCACGTTGCTCCCACTCCAATAAAGAAGAAAGAGAAAGAGGGACATGCCTAGAGCACTTATGGGAACAAGCCCCATTTCTACTTTTTTTTCAGAAACTCTATCTGTAAGAAAGGCTCCAATCCCCATGCCAATGGTAAAAAGCGCGAGAAAGAATGTGGCCACCTGAGAGCTTCCATTGAGAACACTCTTCACAAATAGAGGTAAAAGAGAAAGAGTTGCTGCCCCCAGAAACCAGTACCAACTAATCCCCAACACAATCACAAAAATATGTTTGACCCTCATGGTGAGACGAAGAATCTCCCAAGTCGGTTTAATAAAAGTGTAGTCCACTTTTGTTTTTCCACTTTCGCCTTCATAAATAGGAACATCCTCAACAAAGCTAGAAAAGAGAAAACCTATAGCGGCAAGAATAGTAAGACCAATACTTAGAGCGACAATATAAGTATCGAACTCGACAAAGGTGCCTCCCATAATAGTCCCAATAAGGATGGCGATAAAAGTTCCTGCTGAAACAAATGCATTGGCAAGAACAAGCTTTTCTGGCTTAACCAAACTTGGAATAATTCCATACTTCAAAGGGCCAAAGAAAGCTGACTGAGTTCCCATTAAAAAGAGGACTATCAAAAGAAAGAAATAGTTATTAAGAAAGAGACCCAGAGAAGCAAAGAGCATGATGCCTATCTCAGCGCCTTTAATAAACTTAATAAGCTTAGCCTTTTGATACTTATCTGCCATCTGTCCTGCAGTGGCCGAAAAAAGAAAGAAAGGAAAAATAAAGATACCACCTGCAAGAGGAACAAGAAGTCCGGAGTCTAAGCCACCAATTGTTACAGACTTATAGGTAATCAACATCACTAGTGCATTCTTAAAGAAATTATCGTTAAGAGCACCGAGAAATTGTGTCCAAAATAAAGGCCAGAATTTTTTGTCTTTAAATATCAGTTCCATTCGGTTAATGGTAACACTGTGGAAAAAGGACTGAGAAGAAAATAAAAAACCGAGCAAAAAGCCCGGCTATCATTCACTATTAATGAGATACTATAACGGCTTCTTTATTTAACCAAAACTTTTTCAATACCAATCGTTTTTCCTAGGAACTTTTTAACTCGGAAATCGAGTAGCTTAATTTCAGAACCCCTATGAAAGACCTTCCAAGCATGCCCATCAAAATCAATAGACACTGGCATCTCTTTTCTTGATCCTGTGATGCCGTTATAAAGATAATCCACTTTAAAATGCCCACCTCTATCTGGCTCAAAGTCATTTGATTTCAAAAGGATGACTTTATAACTACCCTCTTCCTTTAAGAGGGCGCCATTAGAAAGGTTACTTATTTCAAAGTTTGTCCAATCCTTCTCTGAACGATCGTACATCTTCAGACCATTGGCTTTCATATCTTCATCAGCATCAATAAAGAGGTCGTATGTGACACCATCATCATCATTGGTCACTGTTAATATCTTATGATCTTCTGCATGCGCCTTTCCCATCATGATAATCAAGGCAGCAAATGCGTAGGCTAAAATCTGAAAACTTTTCATTTTTCCTCCATCCTTAAAACAATCCCTGTCTAGTTTGACTCCTGTGAAAACTATCCCGAGAAGGTCCCCGCAGACCTCAAAAATGTAATAATTTCATAGGTCATCTAAATCCTTAATTTTTGTGGAGCCTTTTCGCTCCGAACGATCGTTTGCTTTCATAGAAAAGATTGCATAACATCCCTATATGATTACTCTTTATCACTATATTCACTGTCCTTTTTGCGTGCGTGTGCGAATGGCTTTTGGCCTTCTCAAACTTTCTTACAACTCTGTCGTTCTTCCTTATGATGACGAGGAAACACCAATTAAACTCACGAAAAAGAAAATGCTCCCCATTGCCTCCTTTGATAATGAGAATATGAATGAGTCCCTTGATATTATTAAAAAGGCAGACTCCTCAAACCTCCTCAATCTTGAGCTCTTGAAAGATCAATTACTCGGTGATGAAGTTGAAGAACTGCTCAACGAAATAGCTCGCCCGGTCCATAACCTCGTGATGCCTTATTGGATTTTTACAAAGGAGTTTACTCCTGCAGCCAGAGAGTACTTCCTCAAGAAAAAAGAGGCCAAGAGAGGACCTTTTGGTCCGCTCATGGCGAAGAAGCAAGAGTTCCTAGATGAGCTTGAGCTCGTCATCGTCAAATTAGAAACAAAGCTTACTCCTTTCTATAATGGAGAGGGTGAAGTCACGATTTTTGATATCATGATCGCCAGCCATCTATGGGGCATGTACCTTTTTCCAGAATTTCAATTTCCTCCTTTTCTTCATAACTATCTTCAGGAAATTAAAAGAAGAACAAACTTCGAATATCATCAAGACTACTGGAAGTAATTTGAAACAAAACTTTAGAATTTCAAGAGTAAATGAGTCTTATCTCATCTTTCCCTTTCCCCCCATAAAGGGATCAAAGTGGTTAATTAAGTGTGAAACGGAAGAAGAAGCAAAAGAGATTCTAAGACAACTCACTTCAGAGAAACTTCCCACTCCATTAAAACAAAAAGATGAGAAAGCCTTCACTCTCGTTGGTCATCATACAGATGGTGCAACTCCAATTTATTGTTTAAAAGAGAAGAATCTTCATACCTAAAAAGAATGACACAAAAGAGGCCATCAGATAGCGGCTTGGAAGCCTCTTATGCCATAAGCACTCAAACATAGCGGAGAAAATCGTCCCCGTTATAGCGATTCCACTGAGACTTGCGAGGTGCGCACTTTGAAGAGCTGTTAAGAATAAAGTTAAAGAAATAAAGGTACCAAAAAGAGAGCCCAAGACAACCCCGCCTCTCTCCCCATGAGAAAAAGTTTTGAGAGGTGCCCACAGCTTCAAGTCTTTTCGTATCAATGAAAGAAAGATAAAAAAGCCAATGGCCCCCCATGTACGATAAAAGTTCGTGAGTAGTGGCGAGAGCCCAATATTTCCATCGTAAATAACACGAGTAATAACAACCCCGCCTGCATCCATCGCCATGCCACCGAGCGCAAGGAGAATACCACGCACTCCCCAATGTCGTTCTTTCTTGAAACTCTCTAAGGAAAAAATAAGAATACAAAGAATGAAAAAGAATATGGCCCAAAACTTTGTGGAATCAAGGTGCTGATCAAAGAAAAGAAATCCGGCCAAGCCCATCAGTAATGGTTGAAAAGCAAAGAGCATAAGAGTCCTACCTGGTCCCATCTCTTTAAAACTTAGCAATAAAAGAACGTCACCAGCACCAAGGCCGATAAGACCAGATAGTAGCAGTGGACCAATAACACTAAAGTCTCCCTGAATAGTCTCGCTTCCAAAAATGATCCAAAGGCTAAAACAGATTTGCGCTACGACTGCCTTAAAGTAGTTCATCCAAGTGGCACCTACTTTATGACTAAAGTAAGTAAAGAATTGACTGCCTAAGGCAAAGAAGAAATTAGATCCTAGGGCAAGGATTAAGACCGTGATATCCATCAGTGCATTCTACTCATTAATTTTAATTATTCATTAAGAAGACTTGCTAACTGTATTCTTTACCATCTCCACAACCTCTTCGAGATCGAATGGTTTAAAGATAACAGCGTTCACGCCAAGGCCTGATAAGTCTTCGGCGCTGTAGTCAGAAAAACCCGTAACAAGAAAGATTGGCACTTCAGAACCTTCGTCTTTTACGTTTCGAACAAAGGAGACACCGTCACCACCAGGCATTCTTATGTCAGAAACAACGCAGTCTATTTTATTGCTTTTAAAAACTTCGAAAGCCTCAACACCGTTAGAGGCCTCAAGTACCTTAAATCCAAGTTCGAGAAATTCGTCTCTGAATAACTCTAAAATATCTACTTCGTCGTCGACGCATAAGATAACTTTCTCTGAGCTCACGGCTTTTCCTTAACATCAGAATTTAGGAATAATTCTGTAACCCTATAAGTATAGAGAACTTTGCAATTAAAATTAACTATAAATTCACTTTATGATTTATTTGTCATATTTGCGCGGCGCATACGGCTTATTGATAGGCAAATTTGTCATACGCCTCGCATAAAAACGCAGTCTCCTCACACGCCTCTCTTAAATTCCGAATAAGTTTAAAGAGGAGTCATTTATGAAGTTAATTTCAGCCATCTTATTTGCTGGTCTTTGCTTAAACCCAACTAGTGCAGTTGAGTATATAAGGGGAGAAAATGTCGGCGTAAAGTTTACTAGCGGAGAAGGAGTATTCCAATCCGACTCTGTAAGGTTTGCCAATGAAAACCTCACTCTCAGTGCAGATAGTGAGGAGCTCCCCTTTAGTTTCAAAGATGGTCGTTTTCAAATTAGTTATTATCAATTCTCCATGGACTATAACTTTGGTCAGGGAAGTATCCTTGAGGGAATTCAAGATATTCAATCAGAGGATCTAAGCTTTCATTATGTTCCAGGGTCTTTAGTCAAAGTTAAAACGGGAGGGCTTTTTCTCAAGCACTCCAAGGGCGAGCACTTTATCCCTAGACTTAGTATCGACTGTAAAAAAAGCAGAAATAAGTCTCTCGTCAGTGATGTTCTCTACCCTTGCCTCAATTTAGGAAGAATTGACCTCCCTTATTTAAATTTCGATGAAGTATCTGGTAGAGCCGTAGCAGGGGCCCTTAATCAAACATTGGGTCTCGATAAAATTGAAGACGTATTACTCACAACCTATCAAGGGAGCTATCAACTTCAGTTTAAAGCTAAGATTCTCTTTAATTGGAAAGTAAAGGCCACAGGTTCCATTGAATATAATGCAACGACTTCAGAACTAAGAATTCATCTCGGAAGTGCAAAAGTAGGCTTCTTATCCGTAAAGAGAACCCTTCTCAATAAACTCTCTGAAGCCGAAATAGAGAGTATTCGCCTAGAAGGTGAATATATTTATATCAAAATTTAATAATTTCCTAGAGCGGTGACTTATACTCTTTGAGCGCCTCTACACTTTGAACTTCTCTCTGAGGAAGAATAAGCGCACTTAACTCCCCTCCCCAAACACAACCAGTATCAAGGCCAATAGCATTTGCTCTTTTGATTAAACCCTTAGCTGCCCAGTGCCCAAAGATGACTAACTTCTCTAGTTTATAGAGTTCAAACCAAGATGGATTATCTGGGTTATTGAGATCAGTACCCACTCCATCCCAAGTACGGATTCGAGTACTCACTTCTGCCCTTTGATTTTTTAAGCTCACCCCTGGCTCAATTCCACCATGAATCACTATGAAATCTTCATCCTCGATATAGAGAGGCAACTCCTTCATCCAAGTTGCGTAATGACCAAGATCTTTCCCCATTTCTTCAGCTAGGGCCTTGTTACCATTTTTAAAATATCTCTTATCTTCCAACGAGCGCAAAAAGCCCCATTCATGATTTCCGAGAGTGCACTCAAAGTTACCTTCAATAACAAAATCTAAAACCTTAAGCGAAAATGGACCTTTATTGATAAGGTCTCCAACAAAGATTAAGCGATCTCTTTTGCTTTGAAAGTCACACTTCTTTAGGAGTGCTTGTAATTCTTTAAAGCATCCATGAACATCTCCTATAATAATAACTCTTTCTTTTTTCACTCGTTGGCCCTTCCTGTCCAAGTCACTTCAACCTGACCATCGGTTACCTTGTATTTGACCAAGATAGGACGACAGCAAACTTCACAGTCTTCAATATACTCTTGCCCGCCATATAAAGATTCAAAAACCATGGAGATATTTTGAAAGCAATAAGGACAGTTAAAGTAAACTTCTTCTTCGCTATACATAATGACAACCTAGTGACTAATTTTTAGACAGCATGAAGTTATTATAGAGGATAAGTAATCGAATTTCTTCCCAAAAAAACTTGGCAAGAGACGTGCAACGTTAATTATCAACAGGGGAAGGAATGTCGAAATTCATGACACTTACATTTATCACATCAATTTTATTTCTAACATCATGTGGAATCCCTTTGCCTTTACAAAAAGACCTTATCGTAAAGTATGGAGACGCCTCACGTCAGTTTGAGACGACAAATCCCGTTTTTAACTCCTATATTGCTTCTTTTGAACAAAAAGGAAAAGTCATAACCAATGATGGGAGCTTTGAAGTAAAAGATATTCCTATTAACTTTGGAAATACCGAGGATGCAAGCTTTCAGGGAGTATGTTTTGAATACCCTGATGGTAAAAAAGAAATCATTATTCGGAAAACTTGGTGGGACGCTACTTCAAATGAGGAGTATAGAGAATCTCTTATCTATCATGAACTTGGACACTGTAAACTTGGGCGTGACCACCTCGATGCACAAATGAAAGTCGATGATAAAGACTTTAAGGCCTCTATGATGAACTCTATTATTGTCCCCCCTAGTGAATATCAGTCTTTAAAAGAAGAGTATCACTTGGAGTTATTCACAAATGACACAACTGAGCTCCTTAGAAGCTTAGGCCTTACGGCTGGCCCATGAAAGAACTTCCCCTTGCTTCTCACTTTATTAGTTCAGTAAATAAAGGAATGACGGATGGAACGAAAGTTCTTTTAACTTTACATGGCCGTGGCGACACTCTTGATAGCTATAAAATGTTCGCCAAAGAGCTTAATGTAACGGGGCTAAACTACCTTCTTCTCAATGCCCCCTTTGTGGAATACTTTGGCTATACTTGGTATGACGATTCCTATAGTCGAAATGATCCACGCTACCAGGTTTCAATTAAAAAACTAACCGAATGCCTAAAACAGGCTGTTGCTCAAAGTGACGGCAACCTAGATTATAAAGACATTCTCCTCTTTGGCTTTTCTCAGGGGGGAAGAATGGTTCTTGATCTTCTCAAGTCGTTTAATGGAGAACTTGGTGCTGTCATTGCACTTAGTCCCCGTATGTCACTCGATCACGATTTTTCGGCCATAAATCCATCTTTAAGCAGAACCCCTGTCTTTATTGCTCATGGAGAATACGATGAAGTCATTCCTCTAGAAGAAACAAAGACTGGTGCAGATCAATGGTCTAAAGTCATCAATGACTTCACCTTTAAAACCTACCCATGTGGTCATGAGATTGACCCTATTGAGCTTTGTGACCTTAGAGCATGGATAAATAATTACCTGTAGCCTCCCTCACAAAGGCATTATTCATTATATAAATCTTCCTATTGCTCTCTTAAGACCTTTACTAGATAATTAAAACATGTCGAAACTCTACCCCATAAAAACGCGCATTTTCTTTTTTTTTGTGACTTTCATCACCTTGATAGGCTTAGATCAATGGACAAAGCTTTTAGCTGTTGAACACTTAAAAGGACAAATGCCCAAGTACTATTTCTTCGGTACTTTCCAACTCACCTATGCTGAGAATACAGGAGCCTGGGGTAACTTTGGTGGAAATTGGGAAGAGCCCTTTAAGTCTCTTTTCTTAATTGCCCTGCCCATTGTCGTTCTTTTGGGTTTTGGCATTTTTGCGCTTATCTCTCAAAAGATCACTAAAATAGAGTACTGGGCCTATACATTAATTTCTGCCGGTGGCATGGGTAACCTTATTGATCGCATTCGTTTAAAATATGTCATCGACTTTATGTATGCAGGTATTCGCAAACCTTTTGAAACGAATATTTTCAATATTGCAGACGTTGTTATCATGATCGGAGCTGGTATGATGATGCTTCATATTTTCCTCGACTGGAAAAGAGGAAAAATAGAACAAGGAGAAACGACGCCGACTCCCCCCTCATCACATTAGCTCATACTCTTTCCCAAATACTGGTGCGATAAATAGCCCCTTCCTTTCTGACTCTTCCCAGGCTTTTAAAAAGTCCCTTCGTGGAGTCTCGTAGGCTTCATTGGTCAACTGAAAGGTTTCAAAGTGAATACCAACAGAGTTCTTAGATTCGAGGTCATGATGGGCCTTAACTGACTCCAGTGGGTTCATATGAGCATTTTTCATAAACCACCTAGGCTCATAAGCTCCGATGGGCAGAAAGGATAAATTCGGCGCACCGTACTTCTCCTTAATTAACTTAAAGAACTCTCCGTAACCTGTATCACCTGCAAAGAAGATTGTTTTACCTCTACCCTTTAAGATGAATCCTCCCCAAAGAGTTTCAAAACGATCAAAAAGTGAACGTGCACTCCAATGCCTTACTGGCACGAATGACAAACTTATTTCTCCGATCTTAAAATCTTGCCACCAATCCATCTCCACGACATTCTCAATTCCCTCACTTGCAAGAAGTTCCTTATTTCTTAGGCCAACAAAGAATTGTGGTTTAAATCTACTATTAAGCTTTTTAAGGGTCGGTATATCAAGGTGGTCATAATGGTTATGACTTATCAAAACAATATCAATAGATGGTAAATCTTCAAAACGAAGGGCCGGCTGCCGAACCCTCTTGGGTCCTAGCCAACTGACAGGGGAACTCCTCTCAGAATAAATCGGATCAGTTAAAATATTTAACCCCTGCCATTGAATCAAAACAGTTGCATGATTGATGAGTCTGTAGCGAATACCAGAACCCGAGTAACGCTGGCTGGGCTTTGAAAAAACCTCGTTCTCTACTTTAGTAGGCCACTTTTCTCTTTGAGAGAATAGCCTCCACCTCAGAAGCTCACCAATAGTCTTATCTTCAAAAGGTTCTAGATTATTAAATTTCTCGCCATTAAAAGGAGCATTGTAATCCATTGTGGCCTCAAGAGTATGGGAGCATCCCAAAAAAAGGAGGATGAAAGAGAAAAAGGAGAGAATCAAAGGCGATTGCATAAGAACACAATAAGAAAGGCCCTCGAAATTGGGAACTTATTTCACACTATGTCTAAAGTTTAGACAGTCAAAACTTAGGCAATAGCATAATTTAAGGGGGTTAGATCGGTTTTCGAGGCATATCTCTTGGCACGATTCTTGGATATAAGCTAAGTAGAGTTTATTAAAAGAGAGAGGAGTTTATGGAATACAAAATCGTCAAAGCATCAAATGTCGCCAAGAAAGCGATGAGACAAGCGAATAAGAATCGCTCTAACTGTCCTCAGGTTTGGGAGCAAAAGAAGTATGCGATGAGACAGTATAAGAAAATGCTCCATGCCAAGAAAAGTAAAAAGAAGAGTATGGATCAGGATTACTCTAAATATCTTGAGTGGGCCATCCTCGCGACGATTGGTCTAGCAGTTCTTAGTGTTAGTTATCCTCAAGTTGGAATACTCGCCATCATTTTCTCAATCTTAATTGTCGCTGCGATTATGGATACAAAAATTAAAAATAATATGAATACCGCAAAAAAAGAGACTGAAGAAAAAATGCAACGATTCATCCGCATGATTCAAAATGAAAAGAAAGATTCAGCTATTGAAGTTCAGGCCTCTGCACCAAGAATAGAAGCAAGTAAAAAGAAACTTCCAAAAGTAAGCCCCAAAGAAGAAGTTGAAGCTGAAACTATGCTCGAAGAGAAAACACGCCTTCACCTTATGGACTTTACCGGTACTGTTACTGAGTTTCCTTATAAGAATGTTCAATAATCCAAGAATAGATAAATTTAACTAAGATAGGCCGCTTTTAAGCGGCCTTTTCCTTTTCAAAGCCTGAGTTATATTAGAGACTTCTCACAAACGAGTAATAAGGAGTCCTTTGTGAAAAGAATAATTATGCTTTGCAGTATCCTCATAGCAACTTCAGCATGGTCACAAAATAGATCACAACTACTAAGAGACATCAGAGATCTCTCCCTTCAAATAGAGAGAGAAACATTTAATACCAGGGCAGGCGACCAAGACCTCCAGCAGACTTCAATCCTTATGAGAAGGGCCCTCAATCAACTAACAGGAGCAAGAAACCCCGGTGGAGTTTTTAATGATTGTCGAGACTTTATCTTTCCAGAGCTTAAGCGAGTTATGCCAAATGCAGATGCTCTCGATGAGACCATCAAACTCTGTCGGAATGTAGCAGCTCTTCCAGAGCTCAAATGGATTTTTTCAAAAATTGACCGTGTTCTCAACACTCGTGAGGCCATCACGATAGCAGCTAATTATAGTGACAATCGCCTTTTTCAAAAGCTCGACCTTCTTCAATTTATTTTCAGCAAATACAACAGGGTCAGACCCACAACAGACTCAATGAATAAGTCCGTTCAGGCAGTACAGGAGCTCAGTAATCGCCGAAGTGGAGAGGCATTAAGATGTGTTCAAGAAAATTTTGCTATCTACAATCGTACAATGACGACAGAAGAGGCAATGAGTAGAACAATCAAGTCCTGCCGTTAAAGGTTACCTCTAGCGAGGCATAAGCTTAAGAGTGTGGTGGGGGTTCTGTCTCATTTGAGTTAAGTCCAGCCACTGCTCTCTATATTTTCCAGCAAGAAACATTTCTACCTGATCAGCATAGAATTCACTATTAAAGTGACCCACGTTACCTGTTGGAAGGACTCCAAAAGAAACACTCGGGTCTTTAAAGTCAATAAGCCTTCTAACGCTTGCCCCTAACAATACATTAAAAGAATCTTCGTAACGGGCGGTACTCATATTATCAACTTGAAAGTAACCTCCACCCGCTGGAAAAGGTCCAAGGTTGAAAATATGATTAAGAGGCTTTGCCTTACCCAAAGGGTGCTCAAACTCAATGGTATGCAGCTCTCCCCACTTCCAGTCTGAAATGTTGGTACCAAGCTTTTCCTTTAAACGAGTAATCATTTTTCGAAAGGAGTTATTGATAAGAAGCGAGCGAGTTTCAACTTGTGGAGTGTTTACATCATCCCATAGTGGGGAACTTTTCTCGTAAATAAATGATTTAAAGAAGTTCCAAAAATCGGCAACCTTATTGTAGGCGATAAAACGCTTTTCACCGAGCTCGTCCTTTATCGCCATTTTCCCTAAGTGATGAGTCCACATATGATAAATTGAACTACCAATTGAGTCCTTATCACTTTGCCCTCTCCACTTTCTAAAGATAGCAATGACCTTTTCTTCAAAGTCATTCTTAGTTTTGACTTCCGAAAGTAAAACATCTCTCATTGGCACACCAGTCACAACATGCTGGTCATTTTGAATGGACTTCATCTCTTCGAGAGTCCACTTTTTCTTTTCTTTTAAAAGGTCATAAATTCTCTCAAATCTTTCACTTGGCTGCCAGTAACCCTCGAGTGGCAGAGCTCCGCTATATTGAGGCCGGTAATTAGCGGTGACAATCACACCACCCTTTGGATTGGTCATTCCAGGTTGCTCATCAATTGTGAAGTACCTTTCATACTCATGAGAGCCGTCCCAGCCTTTTAAAATTTGATTGCCCCGAAAGCCTCTTCGAATAGGGATTTTTCCCATGACCTTCCAGGCAATATTTCCTTTTTTATCGACCCAACTAACATTTAAACCGGGTGTGGCCCCATGGCTTAAGGCAGGAGCCAAATCATCGAGTGTCTTTGTTCTTGAAAGTTTATAAAATGCAGTTCCAATATCATTTTGAGGGTGATGATAAGACCACTTAAGAGCAATGTCCTTGCCCTTAATTCCATACTTTGTTCCATTGAGAAGAGGACCATGAGGCGTCACTCTTACTTTCATCTTTATATCCTTCCCTCCTCTCACTTTGATCAATTCATCATATTCCTTTATCGCAACCCAAGCCCCGCGATACTGAACTTCCCCTTTTTCATTAATTTTTTCTTCATACAAATCCATATCGTCAATCTCTGACATGGTTACCGCCCAACCTCTAAATTGGTCATGGCCCATACTCGCAAAAGGAACGAGTGGAATGAAATGGCCATAGATTTCATATTCAGGGGATTTTAAATGAGCTTCATACCAAACGGAAGGATTAGAGAAAGCCACATGGGGATCATTAGCGAGTATAGGAAACCCTGATTGAGAACGACTTGGCCCTAGCACCCAACTATTGGAACCGTGAAAGAGTCCCAGTACATCTCTGAAAAAGGAGTGAGCTTGTAACAAGCTTTTATACCAAGGGGACTTGTCGATATTGAAAGAAGTTTCATTTTTCTCAGTAACAGTATTTTTATCATTTCCTTCTCGGATATACATCTTATCCACAATCTCTTTTGGAAGACTGCTTTTTAGATCTGTATAAAGAGGATCAGCAAGCAGTGCCTCGGCAAAACTTAAAGCTAAATATCCACTCAGCCCCATAGACTCTTGATGAGAGAAAGGCCTCGGCTTATAACCTAAAATTTTGAACTCAATAGGAAGTGGCTGAGTCTCCATATACTGATGAACCCCATCAAAGAAAGCATCCATAAGACTAAGCATTTTGGGATCAAGCCGATGCCTATTATTTTCCCAGAAATCATTCATGTGTGCTCTTAGTCTGAGCTTTCTTAGGAGAATATCAAACTCGACTGTTTTCTCCCCAAGCACCTCACTTAGTTCGCCATTGACGATTCTTCTCATGAGGTCCATCTGAAAAAGACGGTCCCCTGCCATTGTAAATCCGAGTGCGCGATGAAGGTCCAGTTCATTTTCGGCCTCAATATGAGGAATCCCCCACTTGTCTCTCGTGACTATGACCTCGGACCTTAAATTTTTTAAGTTTATAGTTCCATCCATTTTAGGCAATCGACTTTTTGGGTAAAGAGATAAAAACAGCACTGCCACCAAAGTGGAGATTATTGAAAGAATTAGGATTCCTTTTTTCATTGAGCTGCCTTACTTAAAGTGATTCCGTTGATGTGCACAGGTCATTTATTTTTAAGGCTAAATTATGCCAATATGTGACTTAAGTTACAAAGTCTTTAGCTATTATCGTCCATTAAAAATTAAGGATTACTGGAAAAAATGACTTTCCCATTTGATAATGATTCACACACTTCTTTCCCAAAGAGACAATTCTCCATTGGGTACTTAGACTTATTTAAAGTCTTTCTCTCTAACTTCTTAGATGCCCCTAACAAAGAACTCGCCAAATTATCTGACAAAACCGATCAGCTTATTAAAAAACAATCTCTCTACAATTATCCAGCGATCTCTGAGTCCAAAATTCTCGAACTTTGGGGTGAGCTAAAAGTAGCCTTAGGAGGGCAGGACTTACTCTCTCAAAACAACACAAAGGCCATTATCCTTCCAAAAGGATCCTATCACCTCATGGAAAACCTTCTCTACTCTGTAAGAGACTTAGCCACTGGCCTTGAAGAATTAAAAACCTTTTATCCTTTAGTTAATCCTCTTCATCATCTCCACTACAGCGTCAGTGAAGACAATAAAAGTGTAACTATCCATATTAGCCCTTGGAGCAAAGATTTAACTCGAACAAATAAGTTGGCCATGGAGTTTGAAGGTTACTGGTTGAAAACTATATTCAGTCGCTTTCATTGCGAGGGTGAAGATATTCACATAAAACAAGCATGGAATGAGTTGACCTTAACTATATCTATTCATTGTAATCTAAGTAAAATTTCCTCACCTGACTACGACCCTCAACTTTTTGAAAGTTTAAAAAAAGAAGCCTCTCAAAAGTATAAGGAGACTCTAGGAGTACCTATTGAGAGTATCACTGGTAAGTTTGGAAGAAGGGTCGTTAGAATTATTCAAAGCCACCCCTTGGAAAAGGCTGGTAATTTAGAATTCGTTGCTGACAAGTTGGCATTGTCTAGTCGCTCTTTGCAGAGAAGACTTGGAGATGAAAAGCTCAGCTTTACCACCCTTCTTAGTAATATAAAGATGGAAATGGCTAAGCAGCTGCTCATTGATACTGAAGGTACAACAACTTATATTTCAGAGATCTTGGGCTTCTCAGAGCCAAGTGCCTTAAATAGAGCTTTTAAACAGAAATTTGACTTAAACCCTACTGAGTTTAGAGCTAAGTGGAAGAGTCCTCATCATGCTCTCGTAAGTACGAATCCAGGGTCTCTTCATAATCCTTAAGCATTGCATACTTGAGTTCACCTATTGAAATATTTAATGTCTGAGTAAACTTATTCAAACCTTTCAAGGGAATAGAGCACAATCCTCTTTCAACATTTGAGATAAATTGGCCATTCTTATAACCGAGCGTTTTAGAAAGCTGAGTTTGAGAATACCCTTTGGGGTGCTCTATCCGTTTATTTTTAATAAGTCTCGCGACATTATGGAACTTCTTCATAGGCTTTTTTTTGTTTAACTAATATCAAGTTTTCTTAATCTTCGACATTTATGTCATTATGCCAGAGTTGGACAAAAATACATTGATAATTGGCGCCAAATTATTTTAGGGAGAGAAGTCTTTTTGAACTAGTGAAATAAGGTTGAGAAGCTTTTTCTTTGAAGGATTTATGAAAGTACAAGATATGATTGATCTAATAAATGGACGCTCTTCATTTTCATACAAATCATAATTGCGAACTCCAACAATCGAGAGACCAATGTCCAATTCACCGCCACGCCAAGAGAGCTTGCATTTTTCAAGAGAGGTCCCCTCGTCAAACTTAGAACCTAAGTTTTTGGACTTAAAAAAGGAGAGACCATTGGGAGAAAGATTATAGAGAGAATACCTGCTTTCTTCGCTACCACTTACAGTTAAAAAAATACTCTGCTCAACACTTTCTCTTTCCTCACTTCGCCGATCCTTAAAAAAAGCGACGACTGGCTCATTGAAATAAAGTTTTTTTTCTCCTTCTTTAAAGTTTTTTACAGAAGTAAAAACAAAGAGACTTAAGTCACTGAAGAGAATTTTAATTTCTTTGCCTGGTAAAAAACCATTGGGCATCTCCAAGAGCTCAAGCTCAAACTCTCCTGTTGCCCAATCTAATTGACAAAATTGAGCAGGAATTCTAAATATCTGACTTTCTTGCTTAAGATAAACCTCAATTGAAAAGACGCCCTTTTTGGCGCTTTTCAAATACTTCTTAATTAATTTTTTTTCACTTATTTCCTGCAGATTTGCCTCTTTTTATAAATCTCTAACTTAGCTTATAATACTAAAACCACTACATGATAACAAAGAAAGCCTATTTATGCTCGATGAATTCAAATTAGAAGCAGATGAAATGTTAATCGAAGCAGAAGAATCTTTTATTCGTTTGAGTAAAGGCGAAAGCTTCCTGCAAAATTTTAATCAAATATTTAGGGCCTTTCATAGTCTAAAAGGTGCAGCCGGAATGTTTGAGCTCGATGAGCTTCAAAGCTATATGCATACACTTGAAGACCAGTTTGAATCACTTCGTGAAATCGGAAAGCTTAATGAAAACCAAATTGATTATTTTTTAATGGCAATCGATGGAGTGAAAGAAATCCTATCTCACAATAAAACAGACTTTCAGTTAAAGTCTTTTGAAGAGATTGATAATATCCCCACAAAACAGAAACCTAAGATCGATCTTGATCAAAAGATCTTAAGAGATAACAAGCCAAAGGTTTTCATCGTTGATGATGAAATCCTTATTTGCGAGCCCCTTCAATCCATCTTAAAAGAACTTAACTTAGAAGTCAGAATATTCAGTGACTCTAAAATAGCTTTGGAAGAAATTATTAAAACTCATCCAGACTTGGTATGTACTGACCTCAAGATGCCCGGTCTAACTGGTATTGAGCTTCTTAAAGAAGCGAGGAAAAGAAAAGTTCATTCCTCTTTCATTTTTATATCTGCTTATGTTGATAATACATTACTCACTCAAGGCTTAGAACTCGGCGCGATGGGCTTTCTTGAAAAGCCTTTTGAAGAGGACCAAGTGATGACTCTGGTTTCAAATGCTGTTAGCAGGGCCAAAGCTCAACACTTACTCAATCGCTCCATCAATTATATCTTGTATCAGTTTAATGATTTAGATAATTACCTCAAGAGTAACGGCAAAGAGACACTAAGAAAGAACCTTAGAGTGGAATTGGAAGAGCTCTTAAAGCTAAGGAAAGAACTATCCTCTTTTAACATTAAGGAAAGCCTGTGAACTCACATTACAATAGCCTTCGCCAGATTTTCATTCTAATTTGGAATATTAGTCAAAATAACAGCACAAATGGTGATATCTCTTGGGTGAGACGAGAAGTCACAAGCTACCTTTGGCGCAGACTCACCTTTGGCCTAATCTCTTGACCACTGCTTATCTAAGTATTGGTCTCTTCCACTATTAAAACGATAGAATTTATATCTAAGAGGATTCTTTTTATAATAGTCCTGATGATAGTCCTCTGCTGGAAAGAACTCTTTAGCTGGAACAATCTCAGTTACTATTTTTTTAGGAAAAACCTTTCTCTTGGCTAACTTTTCTTTGGACTGCTCTGCTAATGCTAGCTGCTTGTCACCATGGGTGAAAATGATAGTACGATACTGGGCACCACTATCGACAAATTGGCCATTCACTTGGGTAGGGTCAACATTATGCCAAAAGATATCGAGGAGTTTTTCA
>Ga0136600_1000170_pt1 | contig 34905 bp, 33 predicted proteins | sample AntRauMFilla2698_FD_104634 | JGI IMG/M metagenome (GOLD analysis project Ga0136600, IMG submission 104634) | Saline lake microbial communities from Rauer Islands, Antarctica - Metagenome Filla 2 #698 | ecosystem: Environmental > Aquatic > Non-marine Saline and Alkaline > Saline | place...
CTTACGCCGAACATATCTTTCGGTACATGTTCGGAAACGCCTATCTTGGCATCTGCTGGAATATCGCTAGGGGCACGGCCTCCGGGCATAACGCGCTCGACCTGTGTAATCTTGGCGGCTGTATTTACGCCATTAAAGGGTGTGCGGTTATTAACAGCATCTTTTATACCGTTTAATAATACATCTATTTCTTCGCGTGATGATAATTCTCTTCCCATGAGTTTGCCTTCGACATTATCTGCTAGTTCAGGTACCTGACCTTCTTGCGCGGCGGCGAAATTCTTTCCAAAATTAAGTTTACTAACCATGTTCTATTACTCCTTATAGTCTTTATACGTCTTTTGTTTATTCTTTTACTGCAATTTCGATATATGTCGGGGCTTGCAGGCTTGGCGGATATTTCTTTAATATTTCGGGCGGTAAATCTCTGCCTTTAAGGCCTGCTTTGACTTCGATGCGAATTTTTGATGGATCGCGCCAATCATAGACAACGCAGTGGCTTTTGAATTCGCCCGGTTGTGGCAGTTTTTTAATTACGCGCTTGCCAGGATAAAGCTGCTCGTCCAGCCCTGCTTCTTCCAAAAACTCTTTAATATCAATGTCCATATTTTACCACTCCGTTTTAAATCAATTTACCGTTATTCTCTTCGTTATTCTGTGTCGCTGTTTTTAACGCTTTACGAATATGTTTTATGCTTAAGTGATTTCATAATGCGCTGAAATTATTAAAAATGAATTAATAGACATATTTTTTTTGATGATAGATCTTATTTTTATATTTTATGACTTAATATCAATAGGATATGCGGTAAGTGAGTGTCCCGTTAAAAATTATTATTATTTTAACCAAATTGAGTTAGACTTATATAAGGTTAATAAAGTATCAAAAAACGTGTTTTAGAGCGTTATATAGGGGACATACAAATGAAAATAGCGAAATTTTTACTTATAGCAGCAAGCGCAGGGGCTTTAATGTTGCCATCATTATCACATGCACAAAGTCAGAAAACAATTTATAATCCAAATTCGAACGCAAGCTTTAGCAGCAGCGGCACAATGTCGGCTGCTAGTAGTGGTAACCGTCAATCTTCACAAATTGCGGTTTATAATTCGACTGGTTCGCAGCCCATAGCTGTATCAAGCGCAAATTTCCTGACAGGCATGAAAATCAAGTCCAGAAATGTGCAGTTGAGTTTAGTGGAAAAGGTTGCTGAATCTCTTAGTGAGTATAGAAGTACAGTTGCTGGCCCTGCGATGGACAGCTACGAGGCCGCTATGGAAGAGGGCAACTAGCTTATTTGTTTTTACAAACATAGTATTTCATAAAAAAGCGCTGGCGATTATCGTTTAAAAAGACTTTAATATCGTCATGAACGCTGAGACATCTTCAATTCATATATGCAGTCAAAATGTAACATTTTCTTGTGCGCTGCGCAGGGGTGAAAGAGGATTGCGCTTTATGAGCGCAATTGGTTTTTCTACGTGCTTGTTTTTTTTGGCGTTGATAATTTATGCCTTTTTCAGCTCACCGACACCAGATAGCCCGGCAATGCCTGAATTTATCATCGGCTTATGTTTAATTCTGTCTGTTCCTGCTCTCTCGTTATCTTATATTTTTATCCTGAGATCGTCCGGATTTTATAGTGATTTGGGATCTAATGCCAATCGACTGTTTTGGCTCAGATCTGCGCAAAGTGAGCGGGCGCAAAACGCACTGCTGTGGTTTTTGATTATTATAGGTCTGGTCTTTGCGCTGCGTGTTTTATTGCCAATATTTGCAGGTGATCCAGCTACGCATCTAAGCTTTGCCTTTCAAGCGCAGGATCCGTTTTACCTTGTGAACGCGCCTACCGTTTTATTTACTGCTGTGTTCTTAGCCGGCACAGCAGGATATAAAATATGGCAGCGTTGCACTACGAAGCGCTTGCTAATAAGTATGATTATTATGTGTGTTGCGATTATTCCGATGGTGGCTATGGCATCAATCATGCAGCGTGCCTCCATCGGCTATATCTTTGTCAGTTTATTATTCTTGGTCACCATTGCCTTTGCCCGCAGGCCCTTGCGTGCTTTGCCGCTTGTTATGATAGGTGTTTTTTTTGTATATGCTTTTAGCGATATGATTGGCGTTGTTACAGAGCAATTAATACAAAAAACAGAGCTTGTAGGGCTAAATATGCGGCTTCAAGAAGCCTCCGCGGTAATAAATCATGTCGAGGCTCTGGGGGTTGCGCACATTGTATTTGGCGGCGGCTGGGGCGAGAGTTTTATTTCGCCTGCCGTGGGTGAGCTACGTGTTAATTTTACGCATAATTTATTTACGACGATGTTCCTGAAGATGGGATTGATTGGCCTTGTAGGCTCAATAGTCTATCTCTTTCCGCTATGTTTTATGCTGATCAATATTTTACGGCGCAATCCTGTTATGGCGTGTGCGCTGGCCGGACCGTTTTTCATTAACGTTTTTCTGTATGCCAGCTTTAAGTCATTTGATTTTGGTTTGATCTTGTTGATGATTGTTTTGTGGGGAACACGCGATTGCTTACGCCCTTCCCTTGAGGGGGGCGCTTTAAGACGTGTATAGTTAAGCGATGCAAAAGAAGCCTTCTATATTGTTTATTAACCGTGTTTACCCGCCAGAGCGGGGCGCAACAGGGCGACTGCTGCGTGATATAACGCGCGCCTTTGCTGATGATGGCTGGGATGTATGCGTGCTATGTTCTGGTAAGGGCGTAGAAAAGCCGGATTTGGATAGCGCTATTAAAATTATACGCTGCGCGCCGCTGGGGGTATCCAAGTCAATGCGCGCTTATGTTATTATGTGGCTTAGGTTGCTTAAATCAGGACTGTCTATGCCAAAACATGACGTGATTGTAACAATGACGGATCCGCCTTTTTTGGTTCATGTTGGGCGGATTGTATCGTTTTTTAAAAAATCGGTTCATGTGCACTGGCTTCAGGATATGTATCCGGATTTATTGTCTGTGATGAATGTGAACGCGCCAAATTGGGTGATGCGTTTCGCGCGCAAGAGCACGTTACGGGCTTTGAAGCGGTGTAATAAAATTATGGTGGTCGGGCGGTGTATGGCTGAACGCCTTATACAGCAAGGAATAAAGGCCGGCAATATTGCTGTTATTCCCAATTGGCCGGATATGGAATTGCTGGAATCATCCAAGCCAAAGCCCGATTACCTTAAAAAAGCCAGACAGAAAAAGAAAATTGCACGTGATTTTGATTCGCTGGTTAAAGACGAAAATCCAAGATTCCGTATTTTATATTCAGGAAATTTAGGTCGAAACCATCCGTTCGATACATTGATTGATGCGGCAGAAATATTGCAAGAAGATCACGACGATATTGAGTTTTTGTTTGTCGGTGATGGCATACAGTTTGATAGTTTGATGCAGCAAAGAACCAAGCGCAACCTTAAAAATATACGATTTTTACCGCATCAGCCAGCCAGTAAACTGCGTGAATTAATGGAAAGCGGCGATATTCATTTTATAACAATGGATGAGGAAGCCACAGGTATGATGGTTCCGAGCAAAGTTTATCCGGCGTTGTCGGTTGGTCGTCCGTGTATTTTTATGGGCCCCGGAAATAGTGAGATATCCCGTATTTTAAGAGATTTTCACGCAGGCGAAGTCATTGCGCATGGCGATGTAAAAAGTCTGGTGCGGGTTATCAAAAATTATCGTAAAGACAGCGATGCCTGGCATAAAGCCCATAAGGGCGCCGTTACTGCAGGAGAGGTTTTCCGGCCAGAAGAATCAATTCGTGCGTTTAAAAAGCGGATATGTGATATCGTTGGCGTACCTTACAAAAAAAACAGATAGATAATAAGAGTTGTTTCTATGAGTCATATAAACCCCGAAAAAATAAACCCCGGAAAAAATAGCGCGCAGCCATTATACCATACGCAAGATGATATAAGTTTCCTCGATTTAATAGCGTTTATTTGGAGAGCAAAAATAGCCATCATAGCGGGCATTGTTTTTGCTGTGTTTATCGGGCAGGTTTTTATTCAAATGAGCGTACAGCAATATAAAGCCGATATCCTGATTGCGCCTGCGGATCGTAAAGGCGGGCCGGATGTAAAGGCGCTGTTGCCTGATAATAGCAGCTTTGCCATTCAATATCTGGTTAATTCAATAGGGTCGCAAGATTCAAATGATTTCGTGCGGTTTGTTAACATAGCGCAGGGGCAAACAGTTGCCGCGCAATTATTGCTGGATAAGCGCATTGTTGACGGACTTGCGAAAGATCGTCGATTTACGTTCAGCAAAGCACAGAATATTGAAAATTCTGCGCAATTATCAGCATATCTTGAAAAAGAGATAGATATACAGGGCGTTGGTAATTCAGTATTGCACCGTATCACGTATTATCATCCGGATGCTGCGTTTGCGGCTTATTTCCTAACGCAGCTGCATGCGGTCACAGACGAGATCATTAGTAATGATATTTTAAAAATGACCATGGAGCGGATTGCCTATCTGCAGGACATTATGCAAGAATCATATCACCCGGATCACAGGCGCGCTTTGACCTCATTATTGATGGAACAAGAGCATGTTTTAATGATTTTGAATATGGATGAACCTTTCGCAGCTTCCATTGCCGAGCCTGCCGCCACGGGACCAAAACCTGATCAGCCCAAGGCAATGATTATCACCATCGCCTCTATATTTTTGGGCGCCTTTATTGGCGGCTTGTTTTTTGCCGTGAGGCGGCAAAATCATGTTTCTGGCGATATATCGGAGTTATAAAGAATGACCAAAAAACGCAAGGCGGTTATTCGAAAGCCAGTGCCGATTACGGTTATAATTACCACGAAAAACGAAGAGAAAATGATAGGGGCTTGTATCAAGCGCCTGCAGGATTTTGATGAAATCATTGTCGTTGATTCAAATAGCGCGGACAGTACACAAAAAATCGCGCATGCGCACGGCGCGAGTGTATTCAATTTTATATGGAATGGTGAGTATCCTAAAAAACGCGGCTGGTGCCTTAAACATCTTCCGCTTAAAAATGATTGGGTTTTCTTTGTAGATGCGGATGAATTGATGACGCAAGGGCTGATCGATGAGATTTTTGATCGCTGGTTTAAAGAACGGGATAAATATTCAGGCTTTTTTATAAAGGGGCAATATGTTCTGAACGGCAAGCTTATGCAGCATGGTCTGATAAATAATAAGCTCTGTTTATTTCATAGAGATCATCTTAAGTTTCCGGTCGTGAATGATTTGGATTGCCCCGGTATGGGCGAAATCGAAGGTCATTATCAGCCTGTCCATAAGGCCGGGCATTTTACTTCACGCATAGGGCAGATGCATAGACCGCTTGAACACCATGCTTTTTATGACCCCCATAAGTGGACCGAGCGGCATAAACGCTATGCCGCATGGCAGCGTTGTATGGACCGGAAAAAAGCATGGCCGAAGGATATCCGGTCTTCACGTCAGATTGCCAAAGAGGTGGTGCGCGCATTGCCGCCTATGGTGCGTGGTATTGCAATGTTCTTGCATAGCTACGTTTACAAGAGGGGCTTTATGGACGGTGAAGCAGGATATGTTTTGGCGAAATCCAGATTTGATTATTATACGCATTATTAAAAGCAATGCGCGCAATGAATTATCGGCTTATGCTTTGTGCGGTTTGTCTTTTAAGCGTCGGTAAAGAAAAGGTGTTTTTCGACGTATCATCATGGCAATCATTTGTATGAAATAGGTCAGGATATTTGTCACGGGGCCAACAATTTTGCCGGAGCTACGAATTTCGAATTGTTCGCGGCGTCCACGTTTGACCTGATGTTGTGAAATGCCCCCTGGCTTATAAATACAAATAGGTTCGTTGATATATAGTATTTTGTTTTCATCTATACGTGCCAGCGCTTCCATTGTGTACTTATAATCTGCAGAAATTTGATAATGCATATCAAATTTCAGATCAGATACGGCATCGAGCTTGTAAAGCATGGACTGATGATGGGTAAACATGCCATATCCCGCCTTTGTATGTGACCGTGCCCGTTTATAAAAAAAGTCGTTCTTATGATATTTGCTTTTTTTATCTTCGGAGATGTCGAAATCTTCGACTACTTCACCTTCTAGTGAGTCGCCATAAATGAATTCAGGTCGGGTCGCACGCGAAAATACGGAATCTTTGATAAGCTTAAGCGTAGAGCTGTTGACCAGTGTGTCGCCTGCGTTTAAAAAAAGCAAATATTGACCATTTGCGCGCGCGGCACCTTTATTCATAGCATCATAAATGCCTTTATCCTTTTCACTTACCCATGTGATGTTTGGCTGCCCAAGTCCGTCAAGATAATCTTTTGTATTGTCTGTGCTGCCACCGTCAATCACAATCCATTCATAATCACTATCTTGTTGCCTGAGCACGGATCTATGTGTCTCGATAAGGCCATCAAGATTATTATATGTGATTGTAATGATAGAGAAGAAATATTTATTTTGGGTCATTGCACAACAGGCTAAAAAAGTGATGGATTAATTAACCATACTGTATCTTTAAATATGCTTTCTGGCAAACTCAACTTTGTTTGATCCGAGGCTGCCAGATTCGAATGCCGATGTTAAGGCTGCGGTTTGTGAACAGCGTCTTGGTATGCGTGATTGTCACCATAAAGATGGCACTTGTTCATAAGGTTTTTAAATTTACGGCCTATGCGGCTCATTCCTGCTGCGTTTGTAAATTTATGAGACAGGGCGCTCTTAGCTTCATTACTTTGTAGCTCTTCAGCATAAATTACATCATTTTTGGAATCCTGTACTGGTATTCGGTAGATATCACACTCGTGAATAGTGGGATCATTCGAAAAGACTGTGTTTAGATCATGCAGGCAGTAGCCAACCGGAATAGATTGTCCTTCTACAAGATCTTCAATGGCAATGAACTTTGCAATACCTGGCGCGATATCGCCTACAAATACACCTTTGTCGGGATGCACCGCCATTAAGCCATGCTGCTCTTTTTTATTTCGCAATCTTTCGTTCTGACGTTGTTCTGTCAATACGCAGAGAGCGACTGTATCAGGGCTACAATACATTATAAATATATCCTCTATTGATTTTATTATGGTAATGAATACATGTTTGTAAATAGTTATGCAAGGGTTTTATGTGTTTGCTATAGAAGGCAGTAACAAAGTATCGAGCGATTTAAGACCGCCCGACCAAGCATCCCAATGCAAATTGTAGAAATCATCCTCGGTTATATTATTTGGCACATGCAAAGATAGCGATTGTGACTGGCATATAAATTCTCCACGTTCGGCTGCATGTGTAATCAGCCAACGCGCTTCTATCTCGGTGCTGATTTTAAAGATTTCTTTTTTATCATCGCTCAAAATATCAAGATGCTGGACAGAGCCGCCATTGTTTTGAATGGACTGCCAGACATCATCAGTATTTTTATTTTGATCTATAAGTGTTTGTTCCAAATACCGGTTTTTAACAATTATAGGATCTGTCGCGGTTTGATATATTGTAATATTGGATAAGCAAGGCGCGATAGACGTGCCGAGATTGCCACATAAAACGGATTCTGTGTCCGAAGGCGATAGCATGATTTTATTAGAAAAGCGTTCCTTGGCGCCGTAGTCCGATGCATCCGGACAAGAGCCTTTTTCTGCGGCGAGGCGCGTAGAGGCAGTATCAGCAGCATGTTTCAAATGTTCGAATATACGCCTGTTCCAGATTTTTGTCATGGCACTTTCCAGCGGGATCATTTTTGATTGCAGAAAACCATGAAAGCCTGTAACGCCAAGTCCCACAGATCTCTCGCGCATTGCGGCGTATTTGGCGCGGTGTATTTTATCCGGTGCTTTTTTAATGAAATCGCTGAGGACATTATCCAGAAAACGCATGATATCCTCGATAAAAAACTTATCTGTTTGCCATGTTTCGAATTTTTCTAAATTGACAAAAGATTGCGGACATACAGAAGTGCGTTCATTGCCAAGATGGTCTACCCCCGTTGGCAGGGTAATGCCCATATGTATATCAGCCATTTTTACATTAAGACCGGCCATTTTATGATATTCGGGTATTGCGTCATTCACGTGATCAATAAAAAGCAAAGCAGGCTCGCCGTGTTTTTTGCGGTGCTGTAATATTTGATCCCAAAGGTATCGCGCATTAATGCGGTGAATAACGTGTCCGTCTTTGGGCGATTTAAGCGGCCATTCTTCGTCATAATCAACAGCATCCATAAAGCGGTTGGTTATCAGAACGCAGCGTTTTAAAGTCTGTGTTTCAAGCGTGTTGATAAAGGGCTCGATTTCAGGATGCCAGACAGGCAGGAAGATAGCTGTTTTATTGTGGTGCGCGGCATGGCCCGAAACTGCGTTATTGATAGAATCAACAACCCGCAAAAACGGCATAATACCGGACGCGGTGGCGTGCGCGCCTGTTGGTTCACCCGCAGAGCGGATATTGCCCCAATATGAGCTTACACGCCCGCCAAGAGATGTAAGCCAGACATTTTCATTCCAGAGATTAACGATATCATCAAGCGTATCGCTGGCTTCGTTCTGGTAGCAGGAAACCGGAAGACCGTCTGCTTTGCCGCCATTTTGCAAGATGGCTTCCGAGGGCATAAACCATAGATCGGACATGTAGTTGTAAAGACGCTGCGCGTGGGCGCTGTCATCGGCATAATGCACAGCAATGCGCCCGAAAATATCCTGGTATGTTTCGTTTGGGGCTAAAAATTTATTTTTGAGGAGTGCTTTTGCGGCAGGGGATAAATTGGCATCTTTTGCTCTGTCGATCTGCGCTGTATTACCGCGCTGGGTATGTGCAATGTCAAACATTTAATAGCGTCCTGTATGTAAGCAAAAACGTAGGTTCGGCAGTAGCGGGGCAATATCCCGGTCACGTATTGTTCTGTTTTGAAACTATCAGAAGGATACGCGGCGAACAGCGCCTAGCGCAAACCGGAAAATTGTTTTATCCACGATGTCCTTAACGCGCATGATTTAAATAATATTCGCGGATAAAATGTTATTTTATTACATCCATGCAAAGTCAGCGCTTGATTTCATGCGCCGAATGGGGGATATATAGGCAACGAAAAAATAAATAAAATTAAAAAAAATCATAAGTAAAACGGTGTTTCAAAGGGATAGATAATCATGACTTCAGACTCACAATCTGTAACGCGTTCACGTAAAACAAAAATTCTTGCCACGCTCGGGCCGGCATCTGAATCAAAAGATATGATTCGAAAGTTGTTTTTGGCCGGTGTAGACAATTTCAGACTGAATTTCAGCCACGGTACACACGAAGATCATGCCGCGCGCGTGAAAACAATTCGTGAAATAGAAAAAGAATATTCCGCGTCCATCGGTATCGTTGCGGATATGCAAGGGCCGAAATTGCGCGTAGGTAAATTTAAAGACGGTAAAATTGCCTTGAAAGAGGGGATGGTTATCCGTTTTGATCTGGATAAAACGCCGGGTGATGAAACACGTGTTAATTTGCCGCATCCCGAGATTATCGGCGCGGTGAATGTTGGCGATTTGTTGCTCATCGATGATGGTAAAGTGCGTGTCGAGATTGCGGAAAAAGGCAGTGATTATTTGGACGTTAAAGTCATTGCAGGGCAAAAAATGTCAAACAATAAAGGCGTGAATGTTCCCGGCGTTGTGCTGCCGATTGCGGCATTAACGGAAAAGGATCACAAGGATTTGGCCGCAGCGCTGGATATGGATATAGACTGGATCGCGCAAAGCTTTGTGCAGCGTCCCGAGGACGTCGCCGAAGCGCGTAAGATTATCGCCGGACGCGCGGGCTTGATTGCCAAGATTGAAAAGCCTGCTGCGCTTGATACATTCGATGAGATTTTGGATCATGTGGACGCGATTATGCTTGCCCGTGGTGATTTAGGCGTTGAAATACCGCCCGAAAACGTACCGGCTGTGCAAAAAAAGATTGTACGCCGCGTCCGTCAGGCCGGAAAACCAATTATTATTGCCACGCAAATGCTTGAATCAATGATCGACAGTCCTGCGCCTACACGCGCCGAGGCATCGGATGTTGCGACGGCTGTTTATGATGGTGCGGATTGTGTGATGTTGTCTGCGGAAACGGCTGCCGGTAGTTATCCATTGGAGGCGGTCACCATTATGGATCGTATTTGTCGCCGCTCTGAGGAAGATGATCATTACAGGGATCTGATGGAGTCAGACGCGCTCGTGATTAAAGAAGATGCTTCGGACGCGATTTCTTCGGCGGCGCACGAGGTTGCAAAGAATATCAGTGCTGCGTGCATTATTAATTATACATCTTCCGGTTCAACGACTTTGCGCTCTGCACGGTTGCGTCCGCTTGTGCCGATCATAAGCTTGTCGCATAATTTATCAACGGCGCGCCGCATGGCTTTATCATACGGCGTTTACGCGGTTGAGGTGGATAATGTTCATAACACGGATGACGCTTTGAACTTGGCAAAGGAAATTGTGCTCAAGCACGGCATTGCCAAAAAGGGGGAGCGTCTTGTTCTCACAGCGGGTGTTCCATTCGGTACGCCCGGTTCGACCAATCTTTTGCGCGTTGCATGGGTGAGTTAATTTACCCTGACGCCAGATTATCTGTGAGTATAGAAAAAACCCCCTGCTTGCGCAGAGGGTTTTTTGTTCAACTATTCCCAATGAAAGAGGAATTCTTTTTAACTATCAGTTAAGTGCGGCCACCACCGTATTATCTGATTTAGTATGAAGCCACCATGCGGTGCGGTTAATTGAAAATATTGGTTTGTAACGATTTACAACATATCCAACCTCCAGAATGTCTTTGTTCTGATTGTCTAGAACAAGAGCACCTTTTTGTGTGTATACAACGAGTACGGCATGCGGAATGTTCTTTTGTAAGTCCTGTACGATGGCAATGCGCATACGATCTTCGGGTACGCCCAATGCACGTAGTGAGGCGTATTTGGCAATGGCAAAGTCTTCGCAATCACCGCCGCGCTTGAAAAATTCAATAGGTGAAGCCCAGTAATCGCTCTGTCCCCAGACGCGATCATCAGTGATGTAAGGCGTTTGGTTAATCAGCGCATTTACACTTTCGGCCATTTGATCTAGCGGAAGGCCTTGATATGACTTTAGTGAAGCCTGCCATTTTTTAAGTGTACCTTGGTTGGATTGTTTTGAAATGTCGCGCTCAAAGCGATCAAACATTGCGCTCCATTTTGTAAAGGGCTGTATGTTTGTTGAGCGCTTCTCATCCATGCCGTACAGTGACGGATAGCTATGAAGGTCACCAAAAGCCGTATTTGCGGCAGATGTTAAAGTGATTTTTGCGGCAACGTCTTTGATGCTGCCTGCGCGTGCATTATTTTTCATGCCAAAGACAGAAAAAGAGATCAGGAATGTCAGTGTCGCTGTGATGGTGCGTAAACTCCATTGCTGGCACAGTGTGCTATACAGCGTGCTTTTTGAAATGAAATCGTGATGAACAAGAGTTTGGCCTAGATTTTGACCGTTTTCTTTTTGAAGTTTTAACGCTTTTTTCAACTCTGATGGTTTAAGAACGCCTTTTGCTACCATTAATTCGCCTAAGCGATTTCGCGTGTGTAGCTTTTTTAATATATTTAATACACCCATATTTGTTTTTTAAATTAATTTCAGATCAGCAGATAAATATTTATAAGAAAAGTCATATTCCCCAATATGTCGTAAAATATCTGTATCTGAAATTAATCCCCCAATAAATTACTGTTTTCACACGGTCAACCGTGATAATTCTATTAAACACTATAAAGATTTAAGAATTGCTAATAATAGATCAAAATTTATACTTTACGTTAAAAGACTATCGGGGATTTAAAAGAAAAATGAATGATAACAATGTGATAGATATTATTGATAAATTATCTTCGGCGCGCGTACTGGTTGTAGGCGATGTCATGATGGACCGATTCGTATATGGTGATGTAAAGCGAATCTCGCCTGAGGGGCCTGTGCCGGTTTTATTGCAGAAACACGAACGGTATATGCTTGGCGGCGCGGGCAATGTGATTTCCAATTTATTTTGTCTGGGCGTTCAATCTGCGCTGATATCTATATGCGGCGATGATGAGGCTGCAGATTTGCTGGCCGACCTTTTAAAAGAGCATGATGTTGACAGAGACGGCTTATGCATTGTGCCCGGGCGAAAAACAACATTGAAGACTCGTTATATGGCTTCTAACCAGCAACTTCTGAGAGCTGATTATGAAGATACGGGCGAGATTGATACCGAAACCGAAGAAAAAATACTGGCCAGATTCGCAGAAGAATTAAAGACAGCAGATATCGTGCTGATTTCAGATTACGGTAAAGGCGTTCTTACTCAATCGCTGATATCCCAAATTATGACCCTATCCAATGCAGCCGGCAAAGACGTACTTGTCGATCCGAAGGGGGGTGACTACAGCAAATACAAGGGCGCGTTTGCTGTGACGCCAAATCGCGAAGAGCTCTCCGATGCTGCTGGCTATGAAATTATTCAAGATGATGCTGCGATCGAAGATGGTGCACGTGAAGTGATAAGGCAGAATGGGATCAATGCCGTCATTGCAACTCGTTCAGAGGCGGGAATGAGTGTTATAGAGGCGGATAAAGATCAAGTTGTCCATATCAGAACAAAAGCGCGCGAGGTTTATGATGTATCGGGCGCAGGCGACACAGTTATCGCAACGGTTGCGGCGGCACTTGCTGCCGGATCTGACCTGCCGCAAGCTGCGGCGCTTGCAAACGAAGCCGGCGCTGTTGTTGTTGCTAAAATTGGCACTGCGCCAATTTATATTGATGAATTAAAAGCACAGCTTCTTAAAAATGCCACGGCGCATGCGGCTGTTTTTGATGTTAAAGTTGCCGGCGCTAGCGCTGTGTGTGACGTATTGGATATTGTGGGCTTGTGGAAATCACAAGGGCACAAAGTCGGTTTTACCAATGGCTGTTTTGATATTCTTCACAGCGGTCACACAACATATCTTAGCCAAACAAAGGAACATTGCGACAAGCTGATCTTGGGATTAAACAGTGACATGAGTGTCGGGCGTTTGAAGGGGGAAACCCGGCCCGTAAACACAGAAACAGATCGCGCAATCGTCATGGCGGCGCTTGATTCTGTTGATGTTGTGGTGCTGTTCGGGGATGATCCAAAGGATAATGATCAGCCGTGCGTATTGATTGATAAATTACGGCCGGATGTGATTTTCAAAGGCGGAGATTATAAAGAAGAAGATCTGCCCGAAGCAAAAGTTGCGCGGGCCTATGGCGGCGATGTTCAAATTCTGTCTTTGGTCGAGGGACGCAGTACAACCAATACAATTCAGAAAATGAAAGAAATATAAGTTCGATAAAGCCCGAAAGTGATAAAATACAGAATATATCTATCAATATTTTTTAAATATCCCGAAAATATAATAAGCGGTGTGTATTAACACTGTACGGCAGGTAAAAGTCTTGATAGCATTGCAGCGTGCGAATCTATAATTTATTTTTTTCTACTTATATTTTAACGCTAATACTTACTGACTCAAATGACATTAATATCGGGGCCATACAATTATGAAACGATTTACATCTCTTAAAATAAAAAAAGCCAGCCTGCTTACCTGTGCTGTGATAATTACACCATTAATGTTAACCGCCTGCACAGGGTCTGCACCGACAGGGTATAAATTTCATCACGGGAATGCTGATGAGCATGCATTACGCTCACAACGACCTCCCGAAATTCTTGCTGGATATTTATTTGGTTACGAGGCTATTAACCGCGCAGATTACAGACAGCAGGACATGGAAACGGTGTTTTATGATAAAGACCCCACCTTTGAAGAATTAGAGAAGCGTTCGCCTGTGCAGCAATATGAATATGTACCGCCGCCCGCTGCGCCGTCTGCTGATCAACGCGCTTTGGTGCCGAATCGCCTATCATCTGTGTCATATGCCCCGGCTGTAACGTCAGCTCCGGGATCAATGATTTCTCGGCCGGCCATGAATATAAATTCTATGGCGCTTACGCGTGCAGCCAGTGATATTGTGTCCCGCTTTACGCGCGAATACGGTTATCCTTCACGTCCTGTTTATCTGGAGCCCGCAAACGATGTAGCCGCTAGATATCCCGGTTTGGATAGCGCTGTTATGGCTGCGATGCAGCAAAATCGTTGGGTTCTGAGTGTTGATCGTGCAGAAAACCCCATTGTTTTCCGTTATGATGCCACGAAGTTAGGGCAAGACGGTAAAAGTATTTTAACGCTGCAAGTGCCCGAGGCGCAGCCTTTGCTCGAGTATAATGGTGTTTACGAGGTGCATGCTGCCTATTCTAATGCCGTAAGGCCTTTATCTCCGCCGGATGTCGCGCAGGCTCCTGATGCGGCGAGCACACAGCCGATGAGTTTGCTGAATCCTTAAGTGATTAAGTGACGTTTTGGTGCATTTAGGTATACTCGATAATTTTATATTATAAAATGACTGATCGGCTCTTAATTCACGAGCTGAATTTGTGAGTCCAAACTATTCCATATATGTAATGCATTATCGTGTGTGATCTATCGCGGTGCGATGGTAATGCAGTCTCTGAGGACTTTGCATGCTGTTTTTGCTTCATCTTTGCTAAGCAATGTAATGCGTCCACGGTAAATTGTACCGTTGCTTGTCCTGAGCGGATAAATTTGGGTTTGGCCTTGTTCAAGCACGTAAGGCAAGCGGCGTATCACATCTTGTGTGAGCGTTTCAACTTTGTTCCGGTTGCGGAAAGCGCCAATTTGAATGGCCCAATCTTTGCCGAAAATCTTGTTTTCTGCAAATGTGCTATGGGCTTCAAGCGACTTATCTTTGACTGATTTCATAGCGGATATCGCGAGCAATCCTGTGCGGAAGCGGTCAATTTCGCCCGGATCAAAGTCACCCTCACCTATTTCTTCTTCAAACAGAGTTGGTTTTGCATTTAAAAGTTGCGCTGATGCCGGGCTAAGTGTCTTTTGCGCCGACAGTCTGGCGCCGTATGACGCGCCGGCTGCGGGCGCTATTGCCGCCAGCTTTGTTACATTATTTTGTGTCTTGGCGCTTGCTATCACAGTGCGCGGCTTGGCTGCCGGTTTTGGCGGAGCGCTTGCTTTAGCGACCATGATGCGGTCTATTTTTGCAAAGCTGCGGTCAAGAATCTTTTGCATGTGGTCGTTGCGGGTTTTTGATGATCTACCGCCAAAAACAATACCTACAAGCCTTTTGTTTCCGCGTTTTACCGACGCGGCCAGATTAAAGCCGGCGGCGCGAATATAGCCGGTTTTAAGGCCGTCCATACCTTCGTAATAATTCATCAGACGGTTGTGGTTGTTATAATTTTTGCCGCGATAGCTAAAGGATTTGGTTGAAAAATAATGGTAGTAATCCTGATAATCGCGGATCAGATATTGTGACAGGCGCGCGATGTCGCGGGCTGTGGTGACTTGTTGTGGATTATGCAGGCCCGATGCGTTCTTAAATACTGTGCGTGACATGCCTATCTGGCGCGCTTTTCTTGTCATCATGCGTGCAAAATTTTCTTCGCTTCCGCCTATATGTTCGGCCACGGCCACGGCAACATCATTTGCAGATTTTGTGACAAGTGAGTAGATGGCTTCTTCGACCTGAATGCTGGAACCGGGGGCAAGGCCGAGTTTACTTGGCACCGCATTTGCCGCGTTGCGTGATATAAGTATACGGTCACGGCGTCTGATTTTGCCTTCTTCCATTGCTTCAAAAGTCAGCAAAAGAGTCATCATTTTTGCCAAAGAGGCGGGGTGCAGTTTCTTGTCCGCATAGCGAGAATATAAAATTAAGCCGGTATCAACATCCATGACCAGAGCTGCATATTTATTATTGGTCCGCGCCTCGGATACGTTGGTATGCACAAGGGTTGAGAAGACAAATAGGCACATCATTAAAGCTATGCGTAGCGGCGCTCTTCTGCGCGGCGTTATAGGCGATACTGGCTGTGGTGCATTTGTCATTATGGTTTGCAGTCTGTATTAAGTATGACAGTTTACGAAAGTATAATAGATTGGTAAAACGAAGTCCATTAAGGAATGTTGGTCTTCCATAGGAAATTTGGAGAAATATTATACCAAAAATAATTATTGTGCAGTGCAAAAAAAATAACTTGCAATTGACTTTTCTATATGAGAATATAAGTTATATTGCAACGCAATAAATAAGAGGGTTTAAAAATGGCTCAGCAGAGTAAAAAGCAGCCTAAGTCTGCTCAAAAAAGCGTAAAAAAGAAAAGCGCAAAGAAAAAAGTTGGCAGTACTAAGATCAAGAGTAATCTTAAAAAAAGTACGAAGCCAAATCATAAACCAGTAAACAAGAAAAAGACTCCCAGAAAGGTAGTTAATACAATGACAACGACAACGAAAAAAACAGCACAGTTTGATAAAATTACAAAAGACGCAGCAGCCGCAAGCCAAGAGAGTGTTGATATTTGGATGAAATCCGGATCAATCTTTGCCAAAGGATGCGAAGACTTTGTAAAAACATATGTATCGCTAGCGCAAGGCACAGCAGAAAAAAACTCTGAAGCCATGAAGACGCTTTTCGGATGTAAAACATTGAATGAATTCACCGAAGCGCAGCAAAAATTGGCGCAAGCTAATTTCGATGAGCTTGTATCCGGCGCGACAAAATTGTCAGAGCTTTCTGTTAAAGTTGCAACAGAGGCATTTGAACCGATCAACGATCAGTTCAGCAAGTCAATTAAGCAGGTTACAGACACAATTGCTGCCTAAGGCGCAATTATAAGAGTTTGTTGGTTTATTCCAACATGACAACCGAATCCCGGTTCCAGTGCAGTGGGGCCGGGATTTTTTTATGATGTATAGGGCGTTCAGAGACGTAAAAACTTTATTGTTGGGATTTTAAGGATTTCGCGGTAAAATGGATATATAATGTTGCCTGTGGGTTCTGCAGGACTATTTCAATATATATACGGTCATGACTTGATAATGATAAAAACGATGAAAAAGAATAGAGTTCATTTTGGATCTGCGTACATGAGTGATGATGACCATGACCATGACCATGATAGCGGTCATAGCGAAGATCATGATGAGCAAACGGGCGTGTTGCTGAAAACACGGCCTAAAACTAAAAAACCTTCAATGTACAAGGTTTTGCTTCTGAATGATGATTATACGCCAATGGAGTTTGTTGTTCACGTCATTGAAAAATTTTTCAATAAGAATAAACAAGAGGCAACAGATGTTATGATGCAGGTTCATCGACGCGGTGTTGGTCTATGTGGCATTTTTACGTATGAGATCGCCGAGAGCAAGGTACAGCAAGTTATGGATTATGCCCGCGCCAATGAACAGCCGCTGCAATGTACGATGGAAAAAGAATAATATTAACGGAGTTAAGGATATAAAAACACATGCTTTCACGTAATTTAGAACAAACATTGCACCGCGCATTAATGATCGCAAGCGAGCGAGATCACGAATATGCGACGTTAGAACATTTACTGCTTTCTTTGACCGAAGATCAGGATGCAATGGCTGTGTTACGTTCATGTGGTATTTCTCTGCCGGATTTACAGGAGCAGCTTGAGCAATATTTGGAAAATGAACTGGCTTATTTGATTGATACAGATGTGGAGGAAGCCAAGCCAACAACGGCGTTCCAGCGTGTATTACAGCGCGCTGCCATTCATGTGCAATCGGCGGGGCGAGAAGAAGTCACAGGCGCGAATGTATTGGTAGCGCTGTTTTCCGAGCGCGAAAGCCATGCGGTCTTTTTTCTGCAAGAACAGGATATGACGCGTTTTGACGCTGTTAATTATATTTCACACGGCATTGCCAAGGTTGCAGGGCATAGTGATGGGCGCGTTGCGCCCCATGGTATCGAAGAAGAGGAAAACGGCGAGAGTAAAAGCGGTAAAGAAGCGCTGGATGCGTATTGCATTAATTTGAATGCAAAGGCGGTTGAAGGCGGAATTGACCCCTTGATCGGCCGCGACCACGAAGTCGAACGAACAATCCAGATTTTATGTCGCCGTAGTAAAAATAACCCGCTTTATGTCGGGGATCCGGGCGTCGGCAAAACGGCAATCGCCGAAGGTTTGGCCAAGCGTATTGTCGAAAAGGATGTACCGGAAGTCTTACATGAAGCGGTAATTTATTCACTGGATATGGGGTCATTACTGGCGGGCACGCGTTATCGCGGCGATTTCGAAGAGCGTATGAAGGCGGTTATTAAAGAAATAGAAAAAACAGACCATGCCGTTTTATTCATAGATGAAATCCACACTATTATAGGCGCGGGGGCGACCTCAGGCGGCGCGATGGATGCGTCCAATCTATTAAAACCTGCTTTATCACGCGGCACGATTCGCTGTATCGGGTCCACGACATATAAAGAGTATCGCAATTATTTCGAAAAAGACCGCGCATTGGTAAGACGTTTTCAAAAAGTAGATGTGCCCGAGCCAAGCGTTGAGGATGCGTATAAAATCCTGATTGGCCTGAAGCCATACTATGAAAAGCATCACAATGTTGAATATACGCACGAAGCCTTGCGCGCAGCTGTGGAATTATCGGATCGTTATATAGGGGATCGTAAGCTGCCGGACAAAGCTATTGATATCATAGATGAAGTCGGCGCGGCGCAAATGCTGGTTCCCGAGGACAAGCGTAAAAAAATAATAGATGTGAAGGATATGGAGGGCGTTATTTCGGCGATCGCCCGTATTCCGGCCAAAACTGTGAATCAGGACGACCGCGAAACGCTGCAAAATTTGGAGCGTGATTTGAAAACAATGGTGTTTGATCAAGATGAGGCCATCGAAACACTTTCGGACGCCATTAAATTATCGCGGGCGGGACTGCGTGATGCGGAAAAGCCGATAGGCTGTTATTTATTCAGCGGCCCCACAGGCGTCGGTAAAACCGAAGTGGCAAAACAGCTGTCGAATACACTCGGTATTGATTTGAAACGGTTTGATATGTCCGAATATATGGAGCGTCATGCTGTGGCGCGTCTTATAGGCACGCCTCCGGGCTATGTCGGGTTTGAACAGGGCGGTTTGTTGACCGATGCCGTTGATCAAACGCCGCACTGCGTCTTGCTGCTGGATGAAATTGAAAAGGCGCATCCCGATATTTATAATTTGCTGTTGCAGGTCATGGATTACGGTAAGCTGACGGATAATAACGGCAAGGAAATCGATTTCCGCAATGTTATTTTGATCATGACAACCAACGCAGGCGCTGCGCAATTATCAAAAGCACCGATTGGGTTTGCCAGAGATGTAAGAGTTGATGATGACCAAGAAGAGATCAAGCGCGTCTTTACGCCCGAATTTCGTAATCGTCTGGATGCGATTGTTCCCTTTACGGCGCTATCGCTTGAAACGGTTGAACGTGTCGTGGATAAGTTCGTGATGCAGCTAGAGGCGCAGCTCGCGGAAAAACATGTGACAATTGGTTTGTCGGACAGCGCGCGTGAATATTTGGCAGAACAAGGTTATGATCCTGCGATGGGCGCACGTCCGCTTGGGCGCATTATTCAGACCAAGATTAAAAAGGCTCTGGCAGAAGAGCTATTGTTTGGCGCGCTTAAAGATGGCGGCGCTGTCAGTATAGATTTCGCAGACGATGAATTAACATTTTCGTTTGAATCGACTGCAGTTTCCGATAAAGCTGGCGCCAAAACGCCTGAGCCGGACGAAACTGTTGAATAGGTTTTTCTTGTTATTTAGGCCTGAATTTATATGTTTTTAGGGCTACTTATGAAAATACTTCTTGATTTTTTTCGCTAAATGCGCTTTTCTGGTTTCTCATACTTTTAAAAAATAATGACATCGATTCATAGAAATCGATCGAAAATATAAGCAGGGGAAATCTACGTATGTCCAAATATAATCGCGATAGTCTTATTCAGTTTGCTGAAGAAAATTTTTCACTTGATCTTAAGGCAATTTTTGAAGGAGCTTATGCATTATCACAGGCGCTGGGGAAGACTCATTTAAATAAAGAGTTTTTATTTCAGGCTCTATTATTTGAGGATAAAGTTTCCAAGTTATGTGAATTATATATAGACCACCCAAACGGTTTTAGTTTTGATCGAGCGCACAAGGATTTTTTTGAAAACGTGGCAGCTGCCGACAATTATTGGAAAGAAACGAAGGGTAACAGCTATGATATCCGCGATATGAAATTTGGCGCAGATATATTCAAGTGGATTGAAGATATGCGGTTTGAATTTGAGCTCACCCCCAAAGCAGTAAGAGAGCCCGTCAGCGCTTTGGATGCATTACAGTCTTCATTAAAATTAGACAATTCCGAACCAATACAATCTTTTTTAAGAAATGCTGGTGTTACCTTAAAGAAGGTAACGGCCTATAAAATTGGTTTATATATTGACGAGTTAGGTGAATATCGTCGTATGGGCCCGGATCAGGGTGTTGAAAAAAGGTACAGTTCTTCGGATTATAACCCGCGGGACGAAGCGGGGCGTTTTGATATTGATTATTCCGCGCTCGGCGATGAAGATGATGTCAGCGCGAACGCGGAAATTCCTACGAAAGTAGCGTTAAGAGAGGATAAGCAAAAAAAAATTAATGGATTTGCGCTGGCCAATTGCGGCGTGGAAATAAAGGCTTTGAGTGCTTTTGGTCGTGATGTGACACATTTGGCCTCGCTTGATGAGCTTGATCCGGTTATCGGGCGTTCTGCGGAGATGGATAGCGCGATGCGCATTATGAGCCGTAAAAGCAAATCAAATCCTGTTTTGATTGGTGAGGCCGGTGTTGGCAAGACAGCCCTTGTTGAGGGTATGGCGCAAAAAATTGTCGGCGGTGACGTGCCTGAGAGTTTAAAAGACACGCATATTATAGAGCTGGACCTTACAGCGCTTGTCGCCGGCACGAAATATCGCGGTGAATTTGAAGAGCGTATTAAAAAAATTGTTGATGAGCTGGTGAATTTGAAAAAAGCAGGCGTTAACGCCAAATTATTTATTGATGAGCTTCATACAATCATTGGCGCCGGATCGGCGTCCGGATCAATGGATGTAGCAAATATTTTAAAACCGGCATTGGCCAGAGGCGATATCAGTGTCATAGGCGCAACAACGATTGATGAATACAGAAAGCATATTGCAAAAGAAAAGGCTTTAGCGCGTCGTTTCGGCACAGTACAGATAGACGAGCCATCCGAGGATGATACATTTGAAATTTTAGATCAGGCAAACCATGTTTACGCAAAGAAACATGGCGTTACATATTCACAGGCAGCATTGGAAGCCATCCCGTCTTTGTGCGAACGGTACATCGGAACAGGCGTGCGTCCGGATGTTTGTTTCGATATTCTTGACGAGGCTGGCGTAAATGTTATGTGGGAGGGGCGTAAAACAGTTGAGCTTGCCGATGTGAATAAGCTTATTGCTGAAAAAGCGAAAATGCCGGAGGAGCATATTTCCGGTAACGCAACACAAAAATTGCGTAATCTCGAGGATTCGATTAAAAGCCAGATTTACGATCAGGATGAGGCGGTAGAGTACGTTGTTGATGCGATGATCTCTGCCCAATCAAATTTTAATAAAGGCACCAAGCCTTACGGCTCTTTTTTATTCCTGGGGCCCACAGGCAACGGTAAATCGGAAACGGCCAAAGTTCTGGCGCGTGAAATGGGACTGCCACTCGTACAGTTTGATATGTCTGAATATATGGAGAAACATACAATTTCTCGCCTAATCGGATCACCGCCAGGTTATGTCGGATATGATGAAACAGCACAATTAACAGACGCCGTTAAGCGCAATCCATATGGCATTTACATGTTCGATGAAGTTGAAAAAGCGCATCCGGATGTTCTTAATATCCTGTTGCAGGTCATGGAAGAAGGACATTGCAAAGATGCGCAAGGCAATCTGATCGATATGCGCCATGCAACCATCATTATGACGAGTAATTTGGGCGCTGCGAAGGATGAAAATAAGGCCTTTATGGGCTTTGCCACATCAGAAGAGCAGGCTGTGTCACCATCTGTTAACATGGAGAAAGTTACGCAGTTTTTCAAACCGGAATTTTTGAACCGACTTGACGCTGTGATCGGGTTTAATAAGCTTGCGCCTGAAACCATGCCTAAGCTGGTCGATAAGATGCTCAAAGAGCTGAATGAAAAACAAGCGCCAGCGAACATCTCTATTGAATTTGACGAAGCAGGCAAGGGCTATCTTGCCAAAGAAGGCTATAGCGAAGATTTCGGCGCGCGTCCTTTGAAAAGACTTATCAATCAAGCCATCACAAAACGCATTGAGAGAATGTCCGTTCTGGATGGATGGGGCGACAATCAGGTTAAGGTTAAGGTCAGCTTTAATGAAAATGCCAAGCCTAGCGAAGAAGCTGAGCCTTCATTGGAGGATCATAAGGCTGCGTTTAATATTGATGCTGATGTCGGCGACCGCATTCCAAAATCAGATGAGCCATTAACGCAAAAATTAAGGCTTAACTAGGACAAAATACATTATTTTCGGCGGGCTTTATTTTTTTAATAAAGTTTTTCTAGACGGTTGGATGAAATCGTTTATGATATTTGCTTATAGATACCAATAATAATGGTGTATACGCAAATCGTCCGGAGATGAACTGAAATGGCTGTATTTCGATTTCTTGGTAAAATTCTAGGTGTAATTTCACCCGTTCACATTTCATTTGTGACCTTATTATCCAGACCCACAAAAGTGGGCGCTGACCCTATGGGCAATAGATATTTCGAGGGTAAGCACCGCAAGGGTTACAAGCATAAACGCCGCTGGGTTATGTATGAGGGCGCGCCGGATGCTTCAAAGGTACCGCCGGAATGGCATGGCTGGCTTCATCACCAAACAGATGTTGCGCCAAATACCGAGGAAGCGGAAAAATATCGCCAGACTTGGCAAAAAGGACATCAGCCCAATCCGACCGGATCGGATCAAGCTTATCGTCCGCCGGGACATGTTTTATCAAAAGGAAAAAGACAGTCTGCGACAGGTGATTATGAGGCTTGGACTCCTGAATCATAATATTGTAGTTTTAGCGTAGTTGATAAATTTTATATAAGAATAAATATCTGAAAGACCAAAAAGGGATAGAAAATGAATAGAAGTGTTATTGAAACGATGCTAGGCGCAGTTGTGCTGTTTGTCGCAGGGTTTTTTATTATATTTAGCTATAAGACAGCGAATATAAAAACGGTCGATGGCTATGAAATTTCTGCAAAGTTCCCCGGTATTGGCGGCTTATCCGTTGGTGACGAGGTGCAAGTGAGCGGCGTGAAGGTTGGTTCTGTGGTTGATGTAAGCCTTGATCAGCAATCTTATCTTGCAGATGTCCGTATGACTATTGATCCATCAATTCAATTGCCGTCTGATACTGCAGCTGTGATTACAAGCACAAGCTTGCTCGGCGGTAAATATATGTCCCTTGAGCCCGGCGCAGAGGAAGATTTTATCAAAGAGGGTGGAAGCATTCAGTACACCCAGGCGCCGCAGAATTTAGAGCAGCTTCTTGGGAAGTTTATCTTTAGTATGCAAAAAGGCGACGGCGGAAGTGAATAATATCGTGCCGCGCTTATCTTCAAAGCTTACACTGTCTCTTATTTCGCTGATTGCGCTCTGTATTTTAACTATAGAGGGGGTGTCTGCGCGCGAGATGACCGATTACCCTATTGTGAAGCTGCAATCGCTTGATAAGGCAACGGCAAACACCCAGACCTTTGAGGCGCGTGTCGGAACGACCATTAAATATGGGCCGCTATATATACGCACGCAGGCTTGCCGCAAAGCCCCGCCAATCGAGCAGCCTGAATCGGCTGCTTTCCTGCAGATCTGGGAAGTCACGCCAAAGGATGAGGCTAAATGGGTCTTTAGCGGCTGGATGTTTGCATCATCCCCTGCGATATCATCCATGGATCACCCTATTTATGATGTCTGGGTTCTTGATTGTCTGGAAGACACGGATAATGAAGCCGAAACGGTTGATGACGCCGCCGAGGGGGCTGAGGAGAAATCTGAAGGGCAATCTGGCGAAGATGCTGCGCAAAGCGATGATGAGCGGACAGATAATCAAGCGGAAGAGCCTGAAAAAGCAAATGCCCCGGAACAAACCGAGGCACTATCGAATTAATATAAATTTCAAGTCAACTACGCGTTTAAACGTTGTTGAACGCTTTTGTGCGTGGTGCGGACTTAGATGATGACCCATTTGACTGCGTTTCTTGATTTGAAGTTGTGCCAGTGCGCACTTCATCAAAGGCTGTCGATATTGTTTCTACGCCATTACCAATGCTAGGTGCATCAAGAAAATCTTGTATGTGGTTTGTTCCTAATATCATTTTACGGACCCCTTTATTCTTTCTATTTATTTTAATAACTCTTTGGGATTAATAATATATTAACAAAAGCGAACAAAATATGCAAGTAAAAAGTGGTGTTTTTTTATGTTTTTTACCCAAAGCACTGTTTTTAGCGGTTTTTAAGGGCTTTCAGCTGGTCCAGATAGTCCAGAACATGGGCTTTTTCATCATAATTTGCAGGAGAAAAGTCGGGTTTTTCATGCAAATATGTGTGAAGCAACTCTAAATACTCCTCATGCGGGATTTCGTAATTTCCAAACTGCGCAAGGTGCGGATTGGTGAATTGTGTGTCGAGTATTTTAAAGCCGGTATGGAAAAGCCGCGCACATAAATGCACGAGCGCGATCTTGCTGGCATCTGTTGCGCGTGAAAATTTGCTCTCTGCGCAGAATGTTCCGCCAAGCGCGAGCCCGTATACGCCGCCCACAAGAGAATCATCGCTGTCATAGCATTCCACGCTGTGCGCGAAGCCCGCCTCGTGCAGGGCGATAAAGATATCGCGTATCGGACGGTTAATCCATGTCTCTTGCCTATCCGGCGCCCGCGCGGCGCAGTGATCTATCACGGCTGTGAAGTCGCGGTTAATGCAAACTGTAAAGGGGAATGTTTTTATTGTGGCCTGAAGGCGGCGCGGTATATGCAGGCTTTGGATTGATAATTGTCCGCGCATAGGCGGCTGATACCAGTGAAAATCATCGCTGCCTGCGCTCTCGGCCATGGCAAAGCAGCCATTGGCATAGGCGTTCATGATATCTATGAGGTTAAAAGATGTATCCGACATGTTCACAGGATAGGACAAAAAACCGAAAGTCTCAATCAGAGCTTTTCCAAGCTTCGGAGTTAGCGCGCAAAGGCACTATTCCTCGGCAGCGTTTTTCTTGGCTTCCTGACGCGCTTCAAGCTGTTTTTCCATCCAGTGAATATTGTAATCACCCGATAGAAAATCTTCTTGGTGTGTGATCCAGTAATGCAGAGGCAGGGTTGTTTTTATGCCGTCAATAACTGTTTCAGCAATGGCGCGGCGCAGTCTACGAATGGCTTCCTCGCGGTTGCGACCATGAACGATCAGCTTGCCGATCATTGAATCATAATAAGGCGGGATTGTATATCCGCCGTAAACCGCGCTGTCAAAACGTACGCCAAGACCGCCGGGCGCGTGGAACTGCGTTATTTTACCGGGCGAAGGCATAAAGGTTTCGGGATCTTCGGCGTTAATACGCACTTCAATCGCGTGACCACGCAGACGGATACGGTCTTTGTTAACGGTGAGTTTTTCGCCAGCCGCAACGCGGATTTGCTCTGCGATCAGATCAATGCCTGTGATCATTTCCGTGACAGGGTGTTCAACCTGAATACGGGTGTTCATTTCCATGAAGAAAAATTCGCCGTCCTCGTAGAGGAATTCGATAGTACCGGCGCCGCGATAACCCATTTTCTTGATCACATCGGCTGCAAGAGTGCCAATTGCATTGCGCTCTTCTTCATTCAACGCAGGTGAAGGCGCTTCTTCGACCAATTTTTGGTGGCGGCGCTGGATGGAGCAATCGCGCTCGCCTAAGTGAATGGCATTGCCGTGTTCATCGCCAAAAACCTGAATTTCAATGTGGCGCGGTTTCAGCAAGAATTTTTCCATGTAAATCGTATCATCGCCAAAATTAGCTTGGGATTCGCTGCGCGCAGTAGAAAAAGCCTCGGCAAAATCTTCTTTTTTGTGTACGACTTTCATGCCTTTGCCGCCGCCGCCAGATGCGGCCTTGATGATAACGGGGTATCCAACGTCTTCGGCAAATTTAAGACCTTCTTCCGCGCTTTCAATTGCGCCGTCAGAACCGGGGACGACCGGCAGGCCAAGTTTTTTTACAGTTTTCTTGGCCATCACCTTATCGCCCATCATTGTGATGTGCTCTGGTTTCGGGCCGATAAAGGCAAAGCCGTGCTCTTCGACCATGGTTGCAAATTGTGCGTTTTCCGACAAAAATCCATATCCCGGATGAATGGCATCTGCGCCCGTTAATGCTGCGGCGCTGAGGATAGAGGCGATGTTCAGGTAACTGTCTTTGGAGGCGGCAGGGCCAATACAGACAGATTCATCGGCGAGACGCACAGCCATTGAGCTGGCATCTGCTGTGGAGTGTACGGCGACAGATTGGATGTCCATTTCGCGGCAAGCACGAATGATACGGAGCGCGATTTCGCCGCGATTTGCTATCAGAACTTTCTTAAACATCTTTAAGCTATTCCTTTTTCTTGTTTTACAGGACTATCTTTGCCCTTTAGCGCAATTTATGCGCTTTTGTCGCTAAAGTCTTACTAGATTAAAAAACGTGCGACGATGATTAAACGGGAGTATCGGAGAGTGTTGAATAATATTATTCAATCACCATTAGAATGTCGCCAAATTCAACAGGCTGCGCGTTTTCAGTCAAAACCTGAGTGACGGTACCGGATCGATGTGCTTTGATCGGGTTCATGACTTTCATGGCTTCGATAATAACCAATGTGTCACCTTCTGAGACGCTGTCGCCTTTACGCACGAATGATGGCGTATCGGGTTCAGGTTGCATGTAGACTGTGCCGACCATCGGGGACGTAACAGCGCCCGGATGATCCTGGGTTATTGTTGCCGGTGTGTCCAGATTTGCTGCCTGCGGGACGGTTGGATCTGATTCAACGGAATATTGCGGCGTTGATACGGACGCGCCGCCGCCTATGACTGTTGTGCCGCCGCGGCTTACGCGAATAGCTTGCTCGCCTTCTGCCACTTCGATCTCCGTAAGGTTTGTTTCATCCAATAATCCTGCAAGTTTGCGGATTGCTTTTTCATCAATTTTCATTGTTTTTACTCTTTATTGTGTAATCTATTAAAGCCAAGCCATCTTGATATAGAAAATTCCAGACCTTGTCAAAATCTTCAACCATTTTCTGGGGGCTCTAGCTTGTGGACAAGTGCTGCGCGCATAAATATTCCAGCGCCTTGATATAGCTTTGCGCGCCGAAACCTGCAAAGACTTTATCTGCCAGAGGCTCGATATAGGATAGATGGCGGAAGCTTTCTCTGTCTTTGGGGTTGGAAAGATGGACTTCTATTATCGGTATATCATGCAATTTAAGCGCGTCATGTATTGCCACCGATGTATGTGTGTATGCCGCGGCATTGATAATGATTGCGTCCACTTTTTCAAACGCCTCTTGTATCCATGTCACAAGCTCGCCTTCATGGTTGGACTGTTTGAAATCAATGTCGAGCGCGTTGTCTTTGGCAAAGCCCGCACATGTTTTTTGAATATCACCCAAAGTTTCGCGGCCATATATTTCAGGCTCACGCGTGCCGAGCATATTCAGGTTCGGGCCATTTAAAATTAGAATTTTTGGGGTCATTTTTGATCTTCGCCATAGGCTTTGTCAATGAATGACACAAGCGTGTCATAATCGGGTACGCCGGAATAAAGAAGTCCGTTAATGTATAATGTCGGCGTTGAATTGGCGCCGATACGCTCTAGCGCGTCAATATTGTAGATCATATATTGTCCATGTTCATAACGCGGCATGTCTGCGAGAAGTTTTTCCAGATCCAGATTATGTGTTTCAGCCAAGAGGGCAATACCTTTATCGGTGATGGGACTATTGCGTTGCATCAGGGCATGGTGGATTTCCGGAAATTTATCCTGGCGCGCTGCGGCGAGAGCTATCTGTGCCTCGCGGATAGAGGGTGAGCCAAATAGGGGGTGATGACGAATTACGATTTTTATGTCATCGCGCTCTTTCAGGAGTTTTTGCAAGGTGGGGTGTAGTTGTCGACAGTAACTGCAGCGATAATCAAGAAATTCGACAATAACCTTGTCGGCATCTTCATTGCCGAGGACTTGTCCAAGCTCTGGGGTTTCCAGACGGTCAAATTGTTGTTGCTGGGCCCAGAGATTATATCCGATCGTTAAAACAGCAATGCCGATTAGGGCATAAATGAAAAAGAGGAATTTAGGTGTTTTCCCTTTTTTAGAATTATGAGGTTTTGCGGACATTGCTGCTTTTTATCCTTTGTCAGAAAATGAAGGGCTATTACGCGCTTTTATTTTGCCTTGCGTGCGTTCGCAATGATTTGCTCCATTTGCTCTGCGCTCATGTAGCCAGGGGCAAGATAATCGCCAACGATAAAAGCCGGTGTGCCGCGAATACCAAAATCGCGTGCAACTGCTGCTAAGCGGTCCAGTTCTTCTTGCACGGCCTCACTTGCAGCGTCTTCTTTGAGTTTAGCAACATCAAGACCCAGATCTTCTGCGATCTTGGTCAGAATGGCTTCTGATTTAGAGCCGCTATGGTTCATAAGCGCTGCGTGGAATTCAAAATATTTATCTTGCTGTGTTGCTGCGAGCGCATACTGTCCCGCGAGCAAGGATGATGGCCCTAAGATAGGGTATTCCTGAAATACGATTTTAACGTTCGGATCGGCTTCGATAAGCGTTTGTACTTCGTTAAATCCGCGTTTGCAGTATCCGCAATTATAATCAAAAAATTCAATCACAGTGACGTCACCATCGGGGTTGCCCGCGACTGTCGGAAAGTTCGTTTCATCAATTGTTGCTTTATAATCAGAAAGCTTGTCTTTAAACGCCTCTTGTTCTTTTTCTTTTTCAATACGTTCGAATTCTGCGAGTGCTGCAACGACAACATCGGGGTTATCTATAAGGTAAGAGCGTATATGGTCACCAAGCGCTTCTTTTGAAATAGTCACCTTATCTGCATCTGCGTTTGAGTGTGGTGTTGATATAACCATAGATGCAACGCCAATCGCGCCTGCGATGGCAAAGAAAGAAAAAAGTTTGATAATTTTGTGTTTCACTGTGAAGTCTCCTTAGTTTTTAACGATATGTTTGTGAGTATTCTACATTCTTGCATATCATGAATTTCGGTTTGTATTTTGACATGGTTTGTGTTGTTGGTGAAGCTCCTTTTTCACTCTATTCGTTATTTTTTCCTTATGCGTTACATGGTTTCGCGATTAATGCGGTTGATTTTCTGTCTTTAGGGCGTTATTAAATGCGTCTTATCTGGGAGTGTTTCTGGGCCGGGTGCGTTCGCGCGATAGGTTGTCACTGCTAATGCTTTCCTCGGCTTTTTTGCGATCCAGAAAGGCGATTATATCACTGGCACGAAGATATTCTGCACTGTTTTTATCAAAGTCGGTGAGGGCGCGCTTTGCGTTTTGGCGTGCTAGGCTTTTATTGCCCTTGAGCAGAGCTTCTTCTGCCAGATGCAAAGCAGCACGTGCGTGTTCACCCAGTCTGCCATAAGCTGTGGCCATTAAACGGTGCAGGCGCGGACTGCGTGTTCGTTTATCCATTTCCGCGCGTTTAAGCTGCGTGATGGCTTTTTGTAAGGATGCAGGGTCATTGCCGCCGCTTTCAATCAGCGCATGCGCCCAATACAGACGAAACGGCGCGGCGTCCGGTTTGAGCATGACCGCTTGTTCATAGCTGGGCGCGGCAAGATCAACTTGGCCTGATTCAAATAAAACCTGCCCTTTTAGCTCGTGGAAATAGGGATTATCCGGTTCTTGTGATAACAAATCCTCAATATGTCCAAGCGCGGTGTCCGTGTTATTCAGCCGGTACTGCGCAATCGCATGGGCATAGAGTGACGGTAAATCTTTATTAATATCGGGATATTGCCATGAAACTTGCTCGGGGGTAATAAAGCCGCGCAATTTTGCCAGCATGCGTGTGTGCTCCTCGTCCCATCCTTGCGGCGCTGCGGCGTCTTTGTGCGGTGACTGGCTGAGGCCGGATTTCAAAGCCTTAATACGATCCCGTGTTAGCGGGTGCGTGCGCACATATTCGACTTGCTGCGATGCGGGCAATAATTCTTCGGATTCCAGTTTACCCATAAACGAAACTAGCCCGGCAGGATTAATATCTGCGGCCTTTAGATACGAGATCGCGGCTTGGTCTGCGCTTGATTCTTGTGTGCGGTTAAAGGCAAGTACGTTATTTTGCGCCGCCGACTGCGTGCCAAGCGCGATGGCAGTGCCAAGCTGACCTTCGCCGGTCAGGATTGCTGCGCCGGCGCCAAGCAGCGCGCCAAACAGGCTTTGATATCCCGCATCTTCGAAACTTTCGCGCAGACGTACCAAGTGACCGCCGCTAATGTGGCCAAGTTCGTGGGCAATAACGCCGGTAACTTCCAGTGGGCTGTCTGATTTTTCCAGCAGTCCTGTAAACATGAAAATATTGGGTCCGCCTGCAACAAATGCATTAATGCCTTGATTTTGAACAAGAATAAGGTTGATTTGAGACGGCTCCAGGCCAGCCGCTTTGATAACATCTTCTGACCATTTATATAAGTACGATTCAATTTCCACATCACGCACAATTGATATGCCGCCGGTCTGCGCCTTTGTAACGCCGGACGAAAATAAAAGTGCGAGGGCACAGAATAAAACTGGTAAAAAATGCTTCATATAAAAATGCGACTTTGCCTGAGTTAAAAATATGCTAATAATATGGTATGAATGATCTTATTTATCAATGGATAGATTTACTTTGGATCCCGATTGCGATGGTTGTCGTCAAGCGGCGCCTGTGGGCGAAAACTATTATATTCATTTTGGCTTGTGTCTTTTCATTGCGCACGCAAATAGAGCTTGTTGAAATGATAGGATCACGCACGGGAATTTTGAATGTCGTATCTTATGATATTTACGACCGTGGTTTGATTATCTATGGCGTTTTTATTGCTGCATTTTTGCTGCTGGCCTTTTTCTCTGGTGGTAGCCGCAAAGTGGTTTTTATGGCCGCTGCAATCAGTATCTATATTTTTGCTTTTTGTACCAGCATGATTGCTTTATTACTTTAGCACGCTTCAAAAAAGACAGAATAATTCTTTCATTTTATAGCGCTTTCCTATATAAAACTGAAAACTGTGAAACCCACAGTCTTATGAAGACAAAGGATATTTCACGCTATGTCACGAAAAAGACCAACACGGCGCGAAGGTACAGTCAGAGTTAAGACGGCAAAAGGCCGCAAAAACTCATCGACAAGATGGCTTCAGCGACAATTAAATGATCCTTACGTTTCCGAAGCGGAACGTTTGGGATACAGATCGCGTGCGGCCTTTAAACTTATTGAAATGAATGAAAAGCATCAATTCTTGAAAAAGAATATGTCTGTGATTGATTTGGGCGCTGCGCCCGGCGGCTGGTCACAGGTCGCCGTACAAGAAGGCGCGCGCCAGGTTATTGCGACAGACATTCTTGATATGGCGGATATGGATGATGTGACCTTCATTAAACTTGATTTTAATGATGACGAGGCGCCGCAAATTTTGATGGATGCAGCGGGCGGTAAAGTCGATCTTGTAATGTCAGATATTGCCCCAAATACAATAGGTCACAAGAAAACAGATCATTTACGCATTATGGCGCTGGTTGAAATGGCCTATGATTTTGCCACAGATGTGCTGGCCAAGGACGGCGTGTTTGTGTCCAAAGTGTTTCAGGGCGGCACCAGTAAAGAGCTGATGGCGATGATCAGGCGTGATTTTGAAAAAGTAAAACCCGTAAAGCCCAAAGCAAGCCGCAAAAATTCGTCCGAAGAGTATATATTGGCGATGGGATTTCGCGGCAAAGCAGAAACAAACGAAGATGAAGATAATGACGCACAAGAGGAGTGATAATAATGGCTGGTAAACTGGACAAAGTAAGAGAAGGCTTAACATTTGATGATGTATTGCTGCTGCCTGCTGCATCGGAAATACACCCGAATGATGCGGATACGCGCACGCGTTTGACGCAAAAAATATCCTTGAAAATACCATTGTTGTCCGCAGCAATGGATACTATTACAGGCGCAGAAATGGCAATAGCACTTGCGCAGGCGGGCGGTATGGGAATATTGCACAGAAATATGACCCCAGAGCAGCAAGCAAGCGCCGTTAAGCGCGTTAAGCGATTTGAATCCGGAATGGTTGTTGATCCGATTACCATTGAACCCGGCGCAACACTGGCTGATGCGCTGGATTTGATGGCGCAGTATAATATTTCCGGTATTCCGGTTACGGAAAAAAGCGGAAAGCTTGTCGGGATTTTGACAAACCGAGATGTTCGTTTTGCCGAAGATAAAACGCAGCTTGTGCGCGAATTAATGACATCACAAAATCTGGTGACTGCTGAAACGGGTATCAGCAAAGAAAACGCGCAGCGCCTTTTGCATAAGCACCGCATTGAAAAATTATTGGTTGTGGATGGTGAATATCGTTGTACGGGCCTCATCACGGTTAAGGATATCGAAAAGTCAGCCCTTTATCCTGATGCCAGTAAAGACGAAGAGGGCCGCCTTTTGGTGGGCGCGGCCGTTGGCACGGGGCGCACAGGCATGGAACGCGCCGAAATTATGGCGGCTGCGGGGCTTGATGTTGTTGTTGTTGACACAGCGCATGGTCACTCGAAAAATGTAATTGATACAGTCGCGGCGATACGCAAAACGATTGGCGATTCTGGCCGCTTGCAAATTATTGCTGGCAATATTGCAACCGCAGACGCCGCCAAGGCTTTGATAGATGTAGGTGTTGATGCCGTTAAAGTCGGGATCGGACCCGGATCAATTTGTACAACGCGCGTTGTTGCCGGCATTGGCGTGCCGCAATTAACGGCCATTATGGATGTTGCTGCGGCGTGTAAACGCAAAAACATACCGGTCATCGCAGATGGCGGCATTAAATTTTCCGGTGATCTGTCCAAAGCTATTGCGGCGGGCGCGGATTGCGCCATGCTGGGCAGCATGTTTGCCGGAACGGACGAAGCGCCGGGCGAAATTATTTTATATCAGGGACGGTCTTACAAAACATATCGCGGCATGGGCTCTGTGGGTGCGATGATGCGCGGATCGGCCGATCGTTACTTCCAGGGCGGCGTCACCGAAAGCCAAAAGCTTGTACCCGAAGGTATTGAAGGGCGCGTGCCTTACAAAGGCCCCGTCAGCACGGTTATTCACCAGATGGTTGGCGGTTTGCGCTCTTCTATGGGGTATACAGGCTGCAAAACGATTGCGGACATGAAGCAAAAAGCCGAGTTCATGAAGATGTCCGCAGCAGGATACCGCGAAAGCCACGTGCATGACGTAACCGTAACCCAAGAAGCGCCCAATTACCGCGTTGAGAAATAATGACTATTGCTACTCGCCTTATGACGGAAAATGATGTTGATCAGGTTGCTGCTGTGCATGTAAAAGGCTGGCAAGAGGCCTATGGCAATGTTGTTGATGCCGATTATCTGGCAAATCTGTCTGTGGATGAGCGGATCAAGGAATGGTCGAAATGGGTGCGCGATGAGACTGTATTTCATCATGTTGCAACGGATAACGGGAAAGTTATCGGTTTTTTAAGTGTCGGGCCGCTGCGGACACCGCCGCCGGGCATGTCCCCGATCAGGCCGCTTTACGCTACAGAAATTTATGCCGTTTATATTTTGCCGGACTATTACAGGCAAGGGATTGGCAAGCGTTTATTCGTGCAGGCAGCCGAGAGTATCCGCGCTATGAAACAAAAATCAACATGTCTGTGGGTGATGGATAAAAACGAGCGTGCAAATCGCTTCTACAAAGCACTGGGCGGTGAGCGCTGCGGCAAAAACTTTGTTGAAATAGGCCCGTCCAAAATCAAAGATGTTTGTTACGGATGGCGCTCGATAGACAGTTTTGAGGCTTAAACTTCGCGGTTTTAAAGATTGTATGCCTAGGCAATATATCTTGAGCGCAGATTTTTTATTCGCGAAAATAGAGACGATGTGCTAATCCTCTTGGCGGATCAACAAAGGATAAAAATTATGACCCCTGCCGCACGAATTAAAGCCATTCTCGAATTACTGGAGAATTTTAAAGTAAGCCCTGTGCCGATGGATGTGACCATTGGTGATTACATGCGTGGCCGGCGTTATATTGGTTCCAAAGATCGACGTTTTATTGTCGAGGGTATTTATACCATTGCGCGCGCGCAGGCACGCATCACGTGGTGGCTTGAAAAAATGTCGTTCGGTGATCCCGAAAACAGTCGTCACCGCGTTTTAGCGTGGCTAATTTTGGCTAATGGTCATGACATTCCGTATATACAAGGCGTATTTGACGGCAGTCAGTACGGCGCCGCTTTATTATCAGATAGCGAAATAGAACTTCTGGAGCAACTCTCTGCTGAATTCACGAAAGCCTTCCAACATAAAGATATGCCCGAAGCCACGCGTGTTGAGTGCCCGCCGCAGCACGAGCAAAAATTAAGGGCTGTGTACGGAGAAAATTTCATTGATGAGATGAGCGCAATGATGGGCGAAGCGCCGCTTGATGTGCGCGTCAATATCGGCGCAAAAGAGCGTGAGGAAGTGCGCGCATCGCTGTTGAAAGATGGTGTCCAAATGCAGGAGACGCCTTATTCTCCTTGGGGTTTGCGCGCGCAATCAAAAGCATTCATGTCCAAGACAAAGGCGTTTAATAAAGGGCATGTGGCGATACAGGATGAAGGATCGCAAATGATTGC
>Ga0136600_1000172_pt1 | contig 34585 bp, 41 predicted proteins | sample AntRauMFilla2698_FD_104634 | JGI IMG/M metagenome (GOLD analysis project Ga0136600, IMG submission 104634) | Saline lake microbial communities from Rauer Islands, Antarctica - Metagenome Filla 2 #698 | ecosystem: Environmental > Aquatic > Non-marine Saline and Alkaline > Saline | place...
TCACGCAGTCCAACGTCAATGTAAGCGGCAACAGCACGCGGGAGTACGTTGGGGCCTTCGGTCCGGGGGGTGCTGTGTTCACGCTCAACATCGGGGGCAATAACGGCGAGCGGTGGACCGTGCGGGCAGATAACGGCAATCTGCGTATCGAGATCAAGGGCAGCGCGTATGTCTCCGGCCTCTCATCAGACGGCGTAGTTGGTATCCGCCTTCCGGATGGGGGCACATTGGGCGACCATGTCCTGTCCAGCGGCACAACGGACGAGAGCGCCTCGGGGTCAAATACCGTGAACACTGGTATCGGCCCGCTCTACATCGGACAGATCAACGACAATGCTTGGGGCAGTGCCAAGTTCTACGGCTGCACCTTCATCGACAAGATACTGACGGCACAACAGCGTAGTGATGCCCGGCAATACTACGCAGAAAAAAGAGGCGTTGTGCTGTGAGCGTGACAGCGATCACCGCCAGCGACAAGCTGACTGCAGCTGAGGAGGTTGTTATCACATGACCATTACTGTTGAAGATGGCACAGGTCTTCCAGCGGCCAACTCTTTCACCTCGGTGGCGTTCGCAGATACCTTCTTTGCGGATATTGGCGAAGCCACTTGGGCCGCCGCTCTCGCAGCGCTGAAAGAAGAAAAGCTTATCCTAGCTACTCGTTACATGAGCAAGCGTTATGGAACGCGGCTCAAGGGTATTATCTCCAGCTCAACGCAAGGCGTCGAGTTTCCGCGGGACTATATTTATGACGAGCGCGGAACGCTTATCACTGGAGTGCCAGTCAAGTGGCAACAGGCGTGCTGCTGGTATGCCCGCTATGCCTTGACCAATGACCTCATTCCGCCGATCATCTATCCAGTTGCAGACGGCGCGCCAGTTCCATTTGGGCGGATCAACCGCAAGGTGGAAAAAGTTGGCCCTGTCTACGAAGAGACCTACTACGCCACAGGTGGTGCCAATGCCTCACGTGTGAGTTCAGGAAGTGCACTGGTCGACGCAGACCGGGTCGTCCAGTATCCAGAGGCTGACCTCCTTGTTGGCCCCTTCCTGCGCAGCACGAAAGGGGTAAGTCGTTGAGCCTAGCCACTCGTCTTCAGGGAACAGCTGCCCGCTTGATTGACAAGCACGGTGCCGATATGATCGTCACCGCCCGTGCAGCTACGCCTGAACGCGAGGCCGGTAAGCCCTGGCGTGGTTCAACTGGAACGACCACTGTGACAGTGCGTGCTATCCAATACGACTACGAGGCTGAAGAGGTTAAGGATGCCACTTGGCGCCGGAACAACACCCGCTTTTTGGTGGCCGAGAAGGATACGGATGGAAATCCGCAGTTCACCACCGTCGACATTACTACCGCGACTGACCTGGAGGACACCTCAGGCGATGTTTGGAGCATTGACCTTGTGGATATTGTTGAGCCTGGGAATGACCGGGTTATCTACATTCTGAACGCGGCGAGGTAACCATGTCCCTAACACGCGCACAGGCAAGAGACGAAATGATGTCAGTGGCCAATACGGCCTTCGCTGGCTATGATGCCAATTTTCCTGTTCAATGGTATGACGACGACAGCAAGAAGCCTCCCAAGAACCGGAACGCCTTCGCTGAAGTTGGGGTATACCATACTGCTGGCCATCAGGCCACAATGGGCAGTATTTCAACGGGGCGAACCTTTCGCCGCTATGGATACTTCGAAGTGCTGGTGCATACCCCCGAAGGTGACGGGTTGACGCTGGCCGACGAACTGGCTACGATCATGCACAATGCCCTTGAAGGCGTTACCACCGTTGGTGGGGTCATCTTCAGGAACGTGCGTGCTACGGAGGAAGGGAAGTCCGGCTCCTTCCGTATTACTAACGTTAGTGCGGACTTTGAGTATGACCAGATTAAATAGGAGGCCTTAAACATGGCACAGGTCAGCAAGATCGACAGCAATGTGACGGGGCTCCGTTACTGCGTTGAAACCTCTCTCGGGAACGCAGGTTCCGTATGGTATGCCCTCGACCCGAACTCGTATAACGATTTCGGCGGGAACTTCACCAAGACGGCTCGCACCCCGATCAACAACCGCCGTTCGCGTTACAAGGGTGTCCTGACGGACCTCGAGAGCGCTGGCGGTTTCAACATCGACATGACCCAGTCGAATATCCAGGACCTGTTTCAGGGCTTCGTGTTTGACCAGTTCGAAGAAAAGGGCACCCAAGCTCCGTCGGCTGTCACTGGCACTGCCTACACGGTGGCGTCCAGCGCTGACTTCCTGGCCAACGACCTGGTCTTTGCCTCCGGGTTTGCCCTGGCGGCGAACAACGGGCTGAAGGTCGTGACCAGTATCTCTGGTGGCACCTCGGTTGCGGTCTCGGGTCTCAGTGCTGAAGCTTCACCACCGGCGGCAGCCAAGATCGTCCGTGTGGGCCATCAGTTTGCCTCCGGCGATTGCGAGATTGATGCCTCTGGCGACCTGCCGATCATCTCCACTACCGCCAAGGACCTCACGGAACTCGGACTGGTTGACGGCGAGCTTATCTTCATTGGCGGCGACACTGCTGCCACCGAATTTGGCACGGCGACAGACAACGGCTGGTGCCGGGTGCGGAATACCGACGGGGCCAACTCGGTCACCCTCGACAAGGCTTCCGGCCAGATGGTGACTGACGCGGGCGGTTCCAAAACCATCCAGGTCTTCTTTGGGCGCACCCTGAAAAACCAGGAAGGCGCGGCAGTCACCCGCACGACCTACCAGCTGGAACGTGTGCTTGGTGCTCCCGACGATGCCTCCCCGGCGCAAATCCAGGGTGAATACATCGTGGGTGCCGTGCCCAACGAAATGACTATGTCCATCGATACGGCGGACAAGATCATGGTTGACATGGGTTTCATGGGCATTGACTATGAAACCAACGATGCTGCGACTGGTCTGAAAGCGGGCACTCGTCCTTCTCTCGGCACCGGCAAGGCGTTCAATACCTCCACTCACGTCACGCGCATTCGCATGGGCCTGACCAGCGACGTGGACGAATATGTGGACGCCCTGTTCGCCTATGTGACGGAAGTTCGGCTGTCCATCAACAACAACCTTACCATCAACAAGGCTGTTGGGACACTCGGCGGGTTTGAGGTTAGCTCGGGCACCTTTGAGGTTGGCGGGAACATCACTGCCTACTTCCAGAACACATCGGCGCTTGAAGCCCTGCGTGCCAACTCGGACGTCACCCTCGACGTCTGTGTGGTCAAGGACAACGCTGGCTTCTCCTTCGATCTGCCTCTGCTGTCCCTGGACGACGGGCGACTGAATGTGGAACTCAACCAGGCGATCACCATCCCGCTGGGCCTCATGGCTGCAGACGGCGAGGACGTGAACTCCAACCTGGCGCACACCATCGTGATGAGCTTCTACGATTACCTTCCAGATGCCGCCGAAGCCTAAAAAGCGGGGCGCATGGCAACCGCCGTAAAAAGGTGACAGCCCGGAGAGACGGGCAACAAACCTTGCTGAGGAGCAAACAAATGGCCAAGACGAAGAAAAAGGGTGGCTACGGTTCATTCCGTTCCGACACCGCTGCAGAACAAGAAGGCGTTGAACTGGACTATGGTCCCTTCCGTGTCACGATCGCTCGTGCTGGTGGGGCCAACAAGTCCTATGAGCGCATTCTGGAAGCGCTGACCAAGCCTTATCGCCGTGCGATCCAGCTCGAAACCCTCGATCAGAAAATCTCTGAAAAGATCATGAAGGAAGCACTGGCGAAGGCTGTGGTTCTGAATTGGGAAGTTCTGGTCGACGCCAAAGGCAACCCTGACAGCGGCGGCACTGACTGGCGCCAAGGTCTGGAAGACCCTGACACCGGCGAACTGCTGGAGTTCACCTGGGAGAATGTGCTGAAGGTTCTCCAGCACAAAGAAATCCAGAACCTCTACAACGACCTGCGCATCCAGTCCGGCAAGGAAGCTCTGTTCCTCCAGACGCGTCGGGAAACGGAGGGAAACGACTAACTCTGTTCCTCATCTACCAACTGGAACAAGGGCCAGTAGAGGAACAGATCATCAAAATTGCGATGAGGTCCAACCAGCCTCTTCCGGACCCCATCGCAAACGCTCCTGAGATACCCCTTGGCTTGGGGTTTTTCTACAAAGTCTTTCAGGAGCTTTCCTCGGAACGAATGGATGGGCCCATACCTGGTTCAGCGATCAGGTCCTACAATCGGGACGAGAATATAACGGGAGAGCTGGCTGACGATGTGAAGTATCACGTGAGGAACTTGGATAACGCGCTGCTGGAATACCGGCGAAAGAAAGCAGCGCAGGAAAGTGGGGGAGGTAAGAAATAGTGGCTGATGGTTTCAACGAACTTGGTAGGAGACTGCGTGTTCGCGCCTATCAGGTCGGTCGTTGGAGCCACGCCACTCCCCGCAAGGCAACCAAAGTCCTTGTTAGCTCGCTAATCCGTTCAACGCCTGTTGACAAGGGCGTGGCACGATCAAACTGGCAGGTCGCAACAGGAGCTTCCCTGGCAACTGTGCGATCTGCCTTTGCTCCTGGGAGCCGGTTGGGTCTCGGTGAAACTCGGAACGCCGCAGCAGCCATCGCCGCTGCCTATGCTCGTATCGACAATGCTCCTAGTTTTGGGTTTTTGCGGGGCTTTGTGAACGCGGGCATCCCTGAGGCTGCGGGCGGGACATCCTTCTATGTCTCCAACCCGGTCCACTATATTGAGGCTCTTGACCAAGGGCACTCCAGACAACAAGCGGCCGGCTGGGTTCGTAGGGCAATTGACCAAGCCCGCATCGAAGTTCGCCGGAACAAGATTTTTGATGACTTTGGCGGGAACCCGTAATGCCTACTGAACGCATAGACATTATTGTCACGGAACGTGGCACCCGCCAAGTCAAGCGGAACATTGAGGGCCTAGCGTCAGCTTCGGACCGCGCCGGAAATGAGCTTGGAGACCTTCGTCGGACCCTCAACAATATCTCCCCCACTGCCCAGCTCAACCGGACACTTGAACAAATCCAATCACTGCGTCGAGCCCTTGCGGCTCCGCGGTCCCGTTCAGCTTGGCTGAGCACTCCAATTGCAGAAGCCAACGCTGGCCTGGTCCAGATTGGCACCAATCTCCGTGCCGCCCGTCGTGAGATGGGAACTAACGTTGAATGGGATGCGGTCAACGAGTTCCGCCAGGCCGAGGCAGAGCTGGATGACATTATGCGCAAGTTGCGGGCAGTCCGTGCCATGCAAACGGACTTTGTGTCCCGCAACAATGTGCGAGATAGGACGACGGGCCTCTCGCCAGTTATTCCACCAGTTGTTTCACTCCCGGAGGTGAACCGATACGCCGACGATGTGGAACGTGCGGCCCGTGGGTCTCACGATTTGGCCGACGGGGTCGATCGTGTAGGTGCCTCGGCCCGGGGCGCCAACAGACCGTTCATGCTCCTCAGTCGGTATGTTGGCGTCTTCGGTGCAAGTATCGTAGCCATGGAACTCATGCGCCTGTCTGACAGCGCAACAGTAGTGGCCAACCGGATCGACATCGTAAGCGAGAGCACCGGGGAGGCTGCATCTTCGATGGATTCCCTGTATGCTATTGCCCGTCGGACCAGAACGCCGATCGAGGCAATGGCGCAGTTGTTCCAAAAAGGTATGATGGCTGCAAGTGAACTCGGCGTCGACCAGAAACAGGTCCTGCAATTTGTGGAAGCTGTTGGTATGGGCCTCGCGGTTCAAGGCTCCAGTGCAAATACTGCTCGAGGCGCTCTGATCCAGCTCTCGCAATCAATCGGCACAGACATTGTGCGGGCTGAAGAATTCAACTCCATTCTTGAGGGTGCTTACCCAATTGCTTTGGCCGCTGCCCGCGGTATTGACGAGGCTGGTGGTTCGGTTGCTCGCCTGCGCCGCATGGTTATTGAGGGCGAGATTTCCTCTGAGCAGTTCTTCCACGCCATCATGTCCCAGTATCCAATGATTGCGGATATGTTCGCCCAAACGACGCCGACAATCAGCCAGGCGTTTGTGGTGCTCAGGAACAAGATGACTGAATACATCTCGACTTCCGAAGAGGCACAGGCCATCTCAAAAGCGGTTGCGGATAGTATTATTCTCATGGCAGACAACATTGAACCTCTGGCGGACCTTCTGTTCTCCTTGGGTATCGCTTGGGGCGTTGCCTTTACTGCCGGCAAAATCGCTCTTGTTGGTCGGATGGCCACCAATGCCGGTTTGCTTGGCACTGCTATGACCCTTCTCAAGACTGCCATGGGCTTTATGGGTGGACCGATCGTCGGTGGACTGGCCTTGCTTGCTGGTGCGGCGTTCTTTGTCTACCAGAACACCGATAAGGCGGCAGATAAAATCCAGCGACTTCGCGAGGTCATGGACGACGGTGTTGATGCCCTCCAAAAATACAACGAGCACGTCCAAATTGCGGCGGAGGAGCAGGAAGAACTTGGTGGAGTTATCAACCTGGCCACTGAAGCTATGCTCCGTCAGTCTCGTGCTGAACTGCAAGCTTCCCTCGGCACGCTGCAAGACGAAATTCGTGGTATGGAGCGCGAAATTGGGGGTGAAGGTCTTAACCCGTTCAACCTTGACAATATCCGCACGGCTATGAGCGAGCTTACTTCTAAGGGTGGGTTCCGTGACTTTGACAGCACTAGCGGGGATATGTGGTCTTTCCGCAATGCAGATATTGAAAACCTGTATGACTTGCTTGCAGCTATTAAGGACGGCACTGGGTCAGTTAATGACTTTTATGCGGCCATTGAACGTGTGCGCGGCGTAGGCCCTGAGGTGTCCGCGGCGGCAGCTGATTTGGCCACTGCTTTGGAAGCGCTGCCTGAAAACCTTAGTGAGGAGCCCTCGGCTCAAGCTCAACTTTGGATGCAACAAGCCGAGGAACAGCTAGCCAATATCGCCACAGCCATTGGCGGACTTGACGCTGAAATTGAGGCCGCAGCCAACGCTCAAAGCCTTCCGGAGAAGGTTAAAGCTCTGCAGGCTCTACAAGCAGGACTTGAGTCTGCTCAAATGGCAGGGCAACTTGTTCGTGGCTCCAGCTGGATTTCCGATACTGCTGACCTGCTAAAGGCATTGCAAGATGCCCGTGACTTGGAAAGCTCCATGATGGAAGCTTTGGGCGCCAACACTGAACGCCTGAAGGAACTTGCCACTGAGGCTAAGCGGTTCCGCCAGCCTGTTCAGGGAGCTTCTGATGCTAGCCTTGAAACTGAGGCGACACTTGACCGGATCAATTTCACCCCGCTGGAAGAAGGGGCACGAGGGTTTGCGGACCAGCTTATCCGGGCTGCAGCAGCGGCCTCCATTATCAATAACATGGAGGCCCCTGCTGCCAACAACAATGGTCCTATCATGGCGTCGTATAGCCCTGGCGTAACGCGCGACCAGATGGGAACCAATGGACTTGCCACGCTCAACTCTGGTGGCTCGTTCACCGTTGGTGGCAATGGGGGTATCGATCAGAACCTCATCTCCTTCTGGGCATCCAAGGGGGAACAAGTCTCTGTAACTCCGCGTGGCCAAGGCGGCTTGATGGGAGCAGATCGCACGGGCCAGTCTGAGGAATACCTCAGCGTTATCCAGCTAATCAACCAAGAGCTTGAAACCCGTTACAACAACCTCATGCGGAACAACCAGGGTATGCAGGAACAGCAAATCCTGCAAGACGCTCTGCAGATTGCCCAGCGTGAAGGTGCTGTCCTGGCTCAACAGGATATTGAACTCATCCGTGAGCAGGCCAACGCTTTGGCCCAGCTCGAGCAACGCATGGAGCTTATCGATGACATCACCGATGCGGTGTTCAACAATATGGAGACGGCCCTTAACAACTTTGTAGAGACCGGGACCTTCAACTTCAATGAGTTCGCGACCTCCGTCATTAAGGACCTTGCCCAAATCGGCATCCAAATGATGATTATCGCGCCACTGAAGAACTTCTTTGGAGGCATTCTGGATGGGTTGCTTCCAGGGGCTGCTGCTCTGCCAGGGCACAACGAGGGCGCCGACTTTATGGTTGGTGGCACTGGTGGCGTGGACAAGAACGTCGTTGCCTTCCGGGCCTCTCGCGGCGAACGTGTGCAGGTTACTCCTGCAGGCGAGGCTTCCTCGAGCGGCGGTGGCAACACGGTGGTCTTCAATATCAGCACTCCGGACGTCGAGGGCTTCCGTAAGTCTGAGAGCCAGATGGCAGCCCGAGCCCAGCGTATGCTGGCACGTGGACAAAGGAGTAGCTAATGGCTGATTTTCACGAGGTTCAGTTCCCAACATCAATCAGCCGTGGGTCCTCAGGGGGTCCACGGCGTCGCACTGATATTGTGACCCTGCGTTCAGGCTATGAAGAGCGGAACTCGGTGTGGGCGGACAGCCGTCGTGAATACGACGCTGGCTTGGGCATTCGCGACATTGACGACCTGCACGATGTCCTTGCCTTCTTTGAAGCTCGCTTGGGCCGTCTGTATGGCTTCCGGTGGAAAGACTGGGCTGACTACAAGTCCTGTGCACCCAACAAGAACCCGAAGCGTGACGATCAAGTGATTGGAACAGGTGACGGAACTGAAACAGCCTTCCAGCTACTCAAGGGTTATACCTCGGGGCCAACTACCTATACCCGCACCATCAAGAAACCGGTCAGTGGAACGGTCTTGGTCGAAGTGAACGGAGCCCTTATTGACGGTGCTGACTACTCTATCAACACTGAAACCGGGATCATCACTTTCGACACAGCCCCGACCAATACACACGTGATCAAGGCTGGATACGAATTTGATGTTCCAGTCCGGTTTGCCAATGACCATATCGATGTGACCGTGGACTTGTTCCATGCTGGTCAAATTCCGCAGGTCAACGTAATTGAGGTGAAAGTCTAATGCCCAAGTCTCTTTCAACCGGGTTGCAAACCCACCTTGACGGCCGTGCCACCAAAATGGTCTACTGCTGGAAAATCACCCGTAACGACGGGCTGGTCCAGGGCTTCACCGACCATGACAACGATCTGACCTTTGACGGGGTGACCTACGAGGCGGCAACCGGGTTCACTGCCTCGCAGTTTGCCTCCAGCATGGGCCTTGCAGTGGACAACTTCGAGGTTGAGGGTGCTTTGTCCTCCAGCAATATCAACGAGGCTGACTTGGCTGCGGGTCACTATGACAATGCCACCGTGGAAGTCTACTGGGTGAACTGGGGCAATGTAGCTGAGAGGCATATCAGCAGCAAGGGCTTCATTGGTGAAGTCAAGCGTCATGGGGTTATGTTCTCCGCAGAGATGCGCGGTCTGTCCAATGCCCTTCAGCAGAAAGTGGGTAGAAAGTATCAGCGCTATTGCAATGCCATTATCGGTGATGCCCGCTGTGGCGTAGACCTCAACAACGCTGCCTATAAAGGAACGGGCACCGTTGACAGCGTAAGCAGCAACCGAGTATTCACCGCGACAGGCCTGACGGGCTTTAACGACGATTGGTTCACTGCTGGTATGCTGAATTGGACTGCAGGAGCCAATGATACAGCCGGCATGGAGGTCAAACTTCATGACTTTACGAGCGGGGTGGTTACCATTGAGCTTTGGCAGCCCATGCCTTCCACCATCGCTGTCTCAGACACCTTTACCATTACAGTGGGCTGCAAGCAAGACGCAGCGACCTGCAACGAGAAGTTTGACAACATTGCCAACTTCAGGGGCTTTCCGCTTATCCCTGGACCGGACATGCTGCTGTTCTATCCAAAACTTGGCGACGACAACCTTGACGGGGGCTCGCTGTTTAACTGAGGAGGCCCTAAATGCAAGCGCCGAAGATCGTAACACTGGCTCGCTCTTGGATCGGCACACCGTATCATAACATGACAGCTGTTAAGGGTCGTGGATGCGATTGCTTGGGACTTCTCCGCGGGGTTCATGCAGAGGCTTATGGCGATATGGTTGAAGCTCCAAGCTATCGGAGCCGGCCACCTCGCAAAACCTCTGGGCAAGAGACCATGCTTGAGGCAGCAAGACATTACTTGGTCGAGGCCCCCGTTGAGACACGTGGGCCCGCTGTCGTTTTGGTGTTCAGAACCCATCCTAAGCTGGTGGCATGGCATTGCGGCATCATGACCACAGAAACGGAGATGGTTCATTCCCATAGCGGCCGCGAGGTCTATGAGGTGACCCTGGGTGAAAGGTGGGAGCCTAAGGTTGTTGCGGCCTTCAAGTTTCCTGGTATTGAGGACTAAAGCATGGCTACTCTTGCCCTTGGACTTGTAGGCACGGCGATTGGCGCTGGTATTGGCGGGGGTATCACCGTCCTTGGCGCCACCCTGACTGCAGCGTCCATTGGCGGTTCGATCGGTGCCTTTGTTGGTGGTATGGTGGACAACATGATTATCGCCGCTCTCACGCCGGCGATCAGAAATGAGGGTCCTCGACTTCAAGAGATTACCGTGATGCAATCCACAGAGGGGGCCGTAGTGGGCCGTCTCTATGGTATCATGAGAGTTGGTGGCAACCTCATCTGGTCTTCCCGTTTCAAAGAAACCAAGGCTACTGAAACAGAGAAAGTTGGCGGTAAAGGCGGAGGTGGCGGCGGCGGCCAGAAGGTTGAAACCACTACCTACACCTATACTGCATCCTTTGCCGTGGCCTTTGGTGAGGGCAATGGGCGTGTTCAGCTTGGGCGTCTCTGGATGGACGGCAAAGAGGTTGACTTGTCCCTCGTTTCCACCACATTCTACCAGGGCACTGAAACCCAGTCGCCTGACGCTGTTATTCAGGGCGTAGAAGGCGCTGGCAATACTCCCGGCTTCCGTGGCACAACCTACATTGTCTTTGAAGACTTTGTCCTAACAGACTATAGCAACCGTATCCCTCAGGTGACAGCCGAAATTATCTCGCCCATTGAAACGCCTGATCCCAATGACATCTCCAACATTGGCCGTTCGTTCTGCTTGATCCCTGGCTCTGGCGAGTTCATTTATGGGACAGACGTCTATACTGTTCAGAACGCCTCCGACAACATTTTGGGCAATTTCTTTCCCGGCAATTCGTTTACCAACCAAATCGGCGACAGCATTGGCCTGCCTTCGCGTGACGGGGACAAAATTCCAGCCAAATTCATGAATATGCACAACCAGCAGGGCAATACTGACTTCGTCCGCTCCATGACCCAGCTAGAACTGTTCCAACCTAATCTGGACGCAATCACGCTGGTGGTCGGCTGGTTTGGGGACGACCTCCGTATTGGCGAATGCGAAATTAAGCCCTACGTTGAGTTCAAAAACAGGAATGGCGTTGTCACTCCTCGCGAATGGAACGTTGACGGCTTTGTCCGCTCTGACACGGCAATCCCTGAAGTGGGCCGAGACGACGAGGGCAGTCCCATCTATGGCGGCACACCCTCAGACGACGTTGTGGTTGAAGCCATTCGATGGCTGAAGGCACGTGGCCATAGGGTCGTGTTTTACCCCTTTGTGTTCATGCACGTTGAAGAGGGTAACACGCTGCCTGATCCGTATAGTGACAACGCAGCCGATGTCGGTCAACCAGTCTTCCCCTGGCGCGGCAGGATCACCTGTAGCCCGGCGGCGGGCTTTGCCGGGTCAGTCGATAAGACTGCCGCCGCAGGCACACAGGTCACTGATTTCTTCACGAGAACTTGGGGCTTCAACCGCATGGTTGAGCACTATGCCCAGCTTTGCGACGATGCTGGCGGAGTTGACGCATTCATTATTGGCACTGAGATGGTTGGCACAACGACCATCAGATCGGCTGCCGGAACCTATCCTGCGGTAAGCCGACTGAAGACCCTGGCGGCTACGGTCAAAGGTATCGTGGGCAGTGGAACCAAGGTGTCGTATGCTGCAGACTGGTCGGAATACCATTCTCATCGCCCGTCTGATGGCTCCAATGATGTATACTTCCATCTTGATCCACTTTGGGAAGACGCCAACATTGACTTCATTGGGATTGATAACTACCTGCCTGTCTCTGATTGGCGGGATGGTTCTTCGCATTTGGACTATGACGCGGACAACGGGGTTGTAACTCCCCACAACATAGACTACCTTAAGTCAAATATCGAAGGCGGTGAACTTTACGACTGGTTCTATGCTAGTCCTGCTGATCGAGACAGCCAAACGCGCACGCCCATTATTGATAGCTCCGGCAAGCCCTGGGTATTCCGTCAGAAGGACATTCGCAACTGGTGGAGCAATGACCATTACAACCGCCCTGGCGGAACAGAAAGTGGTTCTCCGACGGCATACACTCCAAGCACCAAACCCATTTGGTTCACAGAGTTTGGTTGTCCCTGTGTAGACAAGGGCACAAACCAGCCCAACGTTTTCTACGATCCCAAGTCTTCTGAGAGCTTCTTCCCGCATTACTCCAACGGATTGCAGGATGAGTATATCTCGCGGGTCTACGCGGAAGCCATGCTCCAATACTGGCGTGACAACTCTCCTCCGGGTATGCTGGACATTGACAACATGTTCATCTGGTGCTGGGATGCTCGCCCTTATCCAGACTACCCCAATCGTCTCGACGTCTGGAGTGACGGGGCGTTATGGCGTTACGGGCACTGGATGACAGGCCGAATTGCTTATCCAGCGCTCCCTCGCCTGGTTGAGCGGCTCTGTGCCGAAGTCGGCATAACGGACGTTGACACTGAGCGGCTGAACGGCACCCAAGGTCTTGTGAAAGGCTACTTTATCGATGGGCTTATGGCTCCTCGTGATGCCATTGCGTCTCTGATGACTGGCTTCCAATTCGATGCCTTTGAAAGCGAGGGCAAGGTTAAGTTTGCCCTCAAATCGACAACCAGCCTCACTGCCCTGGTTACGGATGATTTTGTCTCCTCTGACAGTGACCCTCTTGGGTTCACGATTACCCGCACCCAAGACACGGAATTGCCCAAGAGCATCATTGTGGACTTCATTGATGCGGACAACGACTATGAGGTCTCTTCGCTGGATGCCAAGCGCCACCAAACCACCAATAAGGAAGTGTCGTCCATTCGTCTGCCTCAGTCGCTGGCTCCGGACTATGTTAAAGGGCTTGCAGACAGTATCCTGCACCAAGCCTGGGTTGCTCGTGAGAGTGGTGCACTGAACTTGCCGCCTTCATTTTTCAGACTTGACCCAGGTGATGGCATTACGTTCCCGGTCGGCGATCGTGTGGGCCAAGCTCGTATCAGCTCCATTGATACTGGCGAGTTCCGCGAGTTGTCTTTCCAGTCGTTTGACCTCAGCCTGTATCAGCTGCCGGTCTATCCGCCACAAACCAAGTCTAGCATTGTTACTCAAGTGCCCGGCTTCCCTGAGCTTTACGTTCTGGACATTCCGCTCTATTCGGGTAATGAACCGTCTCACTGGTCGCCGAGGCTGGCAGCTTTTGCATCTCCCTGGCCTGGCACCGTTGCTGTCTACAAGGATGAGGACCCAACTGCCACGCAGGACTGGTTGCTTGCTCGCAGCTTGAACCTCGAAAATGTGATGGGCAACTTGGTGTCTGCAGTCGGCACGGGCAAAACGGGCGTGTGGCTTAGGAACCAAACGATCACCGTAAGTCTGCTGGGCGGCACCTTGCCCTCTGAGGACAATGATGTTCGTATCCTCAATGGCGATCATATCTGTGCAATGCAGAATGATAGCGGGCACTGGGAATTGTTTCAATACAAGACGGCCACTCTCGATGGCAATGGGGACTATGTTCTGTCGGACCTTATTCGTGGACAGCTTGGCACTGAATGGGTTATGCACGAGGATGGTTTTTCTGTTGGCAATCCTTTTGTCCTCCTGGAGAACCAGTTTTCCATCAATCCGTCTTCGGCGCCTTACCTGCCTCTTACTGCTGGCGATCGTGATGTGCCCCATGACCTTCGGTTCGGCAGCGCCTACAAATCTGTGGACGATGATGCTGCCTACTTGGAAACCACCTTCACGCACGAAGCCATGGCCAAGAAGCCCTATGCTCCGGCCCAGCTGAAAGCCAAATGGAACCTGGACGTGGACAATGACATTGCCATTAGCTGGTTCCGCCGCACTCGCTTTGATGGTGATCCGTGGGAACTGGCTAGCGTGCCCCTCAACGAAGAAGTTGAGGAGTATGAGCTTGAAATTCTCAACGGTTCGACCGTCGTTCGCGAGGTTACAGGCCTTGCAACGCCGGCGTATACTTACACTGACGCAATGCAGGTGACTGACTTTGGCTCCGCTCAGACGACATCTATCAAGTATAGGGTCTACCAGATGAGCTCGGCTGTTGGGCGCGGCATTCCTGCAGAGGAGACGATTGTAAGATGACCACTACCAAGCTACTCATTCCGGAAATGACCGCCAGTCAGTCCCAGAAGCATGTGACCTTTAACGAGGCTCTGTTCACTCTGGATACTCTGGTTCAACTTGCTGTGCTGGACAAAGACTTGTCTGCACCTCCTGGCAGCCCTACGTTGGGCGACAGCTATATTGTGGGTGGCTCTGCCACAGGCAGCTGGCTTGGCAAAGAGAACCAAGTAACCACCTATGACGGTGACGGCTGGATTTTCTTTCCACCAAATAACGGCTGGCTTTGCTGGGTCGAAGACGAGGGCGAAGCGTATCGCTACTCCAGTTCGACCTGGGCAATTTTGTCTGCTACTCCTCGTGTTACCAGTGCGGCAGGCGCGGTATTAGAAATGGGCATTGTTGAGGAAGAACTGACCGGGCTATCAGGTTCGTCAGTAGATACGACAATTGTTATTCCCAACAGGTGTGTCCTGCTAGGCGTTGCGACCAGAACAACAACGCTTATTACTGGGGCTACTTCCTATGATTGTGGGCCAACTGGTGGAACAGTAAATGCTTATGGAGGAACACTAGGCGTGGCAGCCACGTCTACAAATATTGGGGTAATAGGGCCCACAGCCTTTTACTCTGACACTACTGTCACTCTCACAGCAAACGGAGGCGACTTTACTGCTGGCGCCGTTAGGGTATCCATTCAGTATATCCAGCTTGGCGCAGCAACATCATAGGAGAGCAACATGCCCTTTACTGCCTTAGACAACTCCGCCCTTACAAGTTCAGAAGTGCGATCCATTCAAACGCAGCTTCATCAGCTTGGGTTTGATCCCGGGCCGATTGATGGTGACTATGGCCCGCACACTGCCTCGGCAATTATCGCCTTCAAGCGTTCGATGGGTCTTCGGGCACGGGCATATGTTGGGCCAAAAACTTGGGAAATGCTGCACCAGGGCGAACTCGACTTGGGCAATCAGCACGGCGTCAAAGAGCTTCCCTGGATGGAAGAAATTCGTCGTATGATGAATATGCACGAAGTTTATGACAACGACGGCCTTCGCCGCTGGCTAGCTTCAGATGGCCATGCCCTTGGAGACCCGTCGGTTTACCCCTGGTGCGGTGACGCAGTGGAAACGCCCATTCGTCTTGCCTTGCCTGACGAGCCAATTCCTAAAAACCCTTACTGGGCTCTAAACTGGCAGAAGTGGGGCATTAGCACCGAGCCCACTTACGGGTGCGTTATTTCGATCAAGCGCCCAAGTGGTGGTGGGCACGTTGCGTTCCTGGTCGGCCAAGACAGCTCTCGCTATTACTGCTTGGGTGGCAACCAGTCCAACCGCATCCGGGTTTCCCCAATCGAGAAGTCCCGTTTCACGCCGGCAAGCTTCCGCTGGCCCTCCACCTACGACCGTGAGCCAATTGTCCTGCACTGGATGACTTCGGCAGAGGCAGCAAGCCAGAACGAGGCCTGAAATGTCAAAGCCAACAAAGACCTACAAAAGGGAAATTGCGTCGGTTCAGCTGGTTCTGCACTGGATGCTGGTGATGGGCATTGTCTATGTGGCCATCAACCAAAACGATCGTGACCTCTCTGATCTGGTTACCCTCGCCACTGGCTTGGCTGTGTGGGTCTATGGCTTTGCTGCCGCGGCCTTTGGTATGGACAGCTGGGCGAAACAGGTACAGCCCCAGCTTCCGCCACAACAGCGACCGCAGAAGGTATTCGATGAATAGGATTTATATCCTTTTGGCTGCTCTGGCCATTATCGGCACGATCACAGGTGGTGCATACCTGAAAGGACGTGCCGACGGCAAATCGGTAGAGCGTGCTGCTCAACAGGAAGCCATTGATGATCTGAATGCTGACCTGCGAGAGGCTCAAGCTGAACTTGCCGCCCTTGAAACTCAACGGCTCGCAGAAATGGAGGAACTCAACTTGGAAGTTGACGAACTGAGGAGACTTGCAAATGAAGACCCTGATGCTGATCGCCCTGCCCTTGGTGTTGGGAGCGTGCAGCGCCTCAACTCCCTCCGTTGAGGAACTGAACATACAGCGGGCGCCAGCATCTCTTTTGCAACCGTGTCCGCGCCCTGTCAACTTGCCTAACCGCGAACTCTCCCAGTCTGAAGTGGAAGACTTCTGGTTGGTCGACAGGCGGAACCTATTGAACTGCCGAAGCCGTCATGCTGGCTTGGTGAACGAGCACAACGCCACGCTTGACGTTGTATTGGGTCAAAACGTTGGTTTACCCCGGTAGCCTTTTAAGTTACCTATACAATAACCAGCAATGCCGGAGTAACTATCTTGTCTGATGAAATAACCTGGATTGTTGGAGTGGCATTTACTCTAATCACTATAATTGGAGGCATTATCGCCCGCGACCGCTACATTTTAGGACTTATTTCAAAAAGTCACGAAGACACCGTCCGCGAGGCTCAGCGCGCAGCAGACAAGCTTGATGATCGCTTAAACCGAGTTAAGGACGACTACGTGCGCCGGGTTGATTTAGATGCACATATTGGACGACTGGACAATAGCGTTCAAAGTCTTACTAGCGAAATGCGTTCTTCATCCGCCCAAACAAACCAAAGACTTGATGCAATTTTGGCTCATTTTTCAAAAAGTAATTCTACGCCATTGTCTTAAGCCGCCTGTGAGTTACTCGGCTCCGGAACAGCGCTTAACCGCCTAGGCCACGTGCACCGAAGCTGCACAGATAAGATGCAGAAGCCCGGGGGACTATGGAAGTCGCCCGGGCTTCGCTCATTCGGCGTCGGCGATTAGCTGCACTTGCTGGAACCACAGTCCTTGCACACCTCGCAACCGCCTTCCTTCTTGATATTGAAGGACTGACAGTCTTTGCACTGGTAGCGCGGAGGCATAACTGCCTCAGGCCCATTGGCACCAGCCATATGAACTTGGACCTCAATTGGGCCGCCCGTGCGTTCTTGGTCGACGATGACTCCCTTGAAATCGCCATAGCCAATCTCAGTCATGTGGTCCGCCACGATATTCCCAATGGCTGCCAACAGAGACGGAACATAACTTCCGCTCATCCAAGCACCACCCTTGGGATCGAAGACCTCGCGAAGCTCGCCAGCAACGAACGACACATTGCCTCCCCTACGGAACACGGCCGAGACCATGCGGGTCAGAGCAACAATCCACTGGTAGTGCTCCACGTTCTTGGAGTTGATGAATACCTCAAACGGGCGACGCTGTCCAGTCTTCATGTCCACCTTGTCAGTGAAGGTGATATAGAAGGCATGGGGCTCGTTTGGCCACTTCAGCTTGTAGGTTTCGCCAGTAAGGACTTTTGGCCGTTCTTCCTGCTGGCTGATGCTGGTTGACCGTCCCGGCTCTTTGGTCACCTCGGGCTTCTTGACCTCCAAGATTGACCCGGTCACGTCATTGGGGCGGTAAGTCGTGCAGCCCTTACAACCTAAACGATAGGCCTCTTCATAGACGTCGCGAAAGTCCTCGAAGTCAATATCCTTGGGGACGTTGATGGTCTTTGAGATGGAACTGTCAACCCAATGCTGAGCGGCCGCCTGCATACGGAGGTGAGCTTCAGGATTGAGTTCCTGTGCGTTGGTGAAATAGTCCGGAAGCTCTTCACCGGGATACATCTCCTGGTAAAGGGCAACGGCGTAGTCCACCACTTCCTCTTCCACTCGACTGCCATCCGCCTGTGTGACCTTGCGAGTGTAGCCATAGGCGAAGATAGGCTCAATACCCGACGAGACGTTACCAGCATAGAGGCTGATTGTCCCGGTCGGCGCAATGGACGTCAGGAGGGCATTGCGAATACCATGCTCCCGAATGTCGTCTTGCATTTCAAGGGGAAGTCTTTCTGCCGCAAATGACCCTTTGAGCAGGAAGCCATCAGCATTGAAAAGCGGAAACGGGCCTTTCTCTTTGGCCAGTTCAATCGAAGCAGAGTAGGCTGACAGAGCGATTGCCTCCATCCACTCGTTGATTGTGGCGACCGCTTTGTCGGAGCCATACTTGATTTGGCACATCGCCAAGGCGTCTGCAACGCCAGTCACACCGAGACCAATACGGCGTTTGGCGATGGCTTCCTCTTTCTGCTGAGGCACTGGGAATAGAGAAACGTCGACCACGTTATCCATCATCCGCACGGCTGTCGCGACCAACTTGTCAAGGTGGTCGAGGTCCAGGAACGCTTGAGTGGTAAATGCCGCCGAGATGATGCGGGACAGATTGACTGATCCTAGCAGACATGCACCGTACGGTGGAAGGGGTTGTTCGCCGCAAGGATTGGTGGCTGAGATGGTTTCGCAGTATCCCAAGTTGTTGAGGTTGTTGATGCGATCGATGAAGATAACGCCAGGCTCCGCAACTTCGTAGGTGGTGCGGATGATCTTGTTCCACAGGTCGCGAGCGTTGACAGTCTTTTCCATCAGCGTCTTGCCGTGCCAGTTGTCAAAGTAGAGACGCCAGTCCCCGCCAACGCGAACAGCTTCCATGAAGTCGTCGGTCACCAGCACTGAGAGGTTGAACATGCGGAGGCGAGCGCTATCCTTCTTGGCATTGATGAAGTCCTCAATGTCAGGGTGATTGCAACGCATGGTTGCCATCATAGCACCGCGCCGTTCGCCAGCGCTCATGACTGTCCGGCACATTGCATCCCACACGTCCATGAACGTCAGAGGTCCCGAGGCATCGGCTGCCACACCTTTCACCTCAGCGCCTTTCGGGCGGAGCGTGGAGAAGTCATAGCCGATCCCACCACCTTGCTGCATGGTCAGAGCAGCTTCCCGCAGCATCGAGAAGATGCCGTCCATGCTGTCTGGGATAGTGCCCATGACATAGCAGTTGAATAGGGTAACTTGACGGCCGGTCCCGGCGCCTGCGGTGATGCGGCCAGCAGGAAGGTATTGATACTCGTCCAGGGCAAAGTAAAACTGGGAAAAGTATTTAGCCACAACTTCAGGGTCGTCGCTTTCGACTTCTGCTAGGGCCTGCGCTATACGCGCCCAAGTATCATGAACTGAGATGTCGATTGGAGTTCCGTCCGCTTGCTTGAAGCGGTATTTCTTATCCCAGATTTGGGATGCAATTGCAGGATGTTCCATGGATTTCCTCATACTGTGGAGACGCTTAGACTAGCGCATATCGTTAACAGGGAAAACCGGCAGTGCTACCTGCCGGCTTTACAATTTACCCGTAGTAGGTCTCTGTCACCGATTTCCAGCCATCAACGGTCTTGCCAGTCTCAGGATGGATGACCTTGCACTCAAAGACCCCTTTGCCGTAGACTTCGCTATAGCCGGGAGTGCCTCGGACCTTCTGGGCCGCGTCAGCGGAGACGCGGTCCAGGTGGAAGGTTTCATTCGTGCGATGGCCCATCAGTGAATGACCGGCTCGACTTCGTCCTCGCGCTCTTCGCCTGTCATAAGGCGACGAAGCTGGCAGGCGAGACAGTCACAGTCGTCGCTCTTGCGGGACGGGTCTTCGTCATAGACCAGCGAGACCGATCCGTCGGCGAGGTTCTCGATGTCCAGGGCCCAGTCTTTGCCGTCACCCCAGTCGTCAGCCGGAACGCCAAGCGAGGTGCTGAGTTCATTGAAGACGGTGGACTGCTCGACCTGCATTTCATCAGTAAGCGCTTCCGACTTGGCCTTGTATTCCTTCATCAGCTTGTGCTGGCGCATTTCATGGGTCTCGGTCAGCCGCTTCAGCTTCCAAGCAGTTTCGACCGCCTCGTTGGTCGTTGCAGTGTAGAGGGTGGTTTTGATGGACATGGTAGTTCCTTTCTCTGTTCATACATATACTATATCAGGAATGAGCTTCAGTGTGAACCTTTATTCCTCAGGTTCGATCCAAATGTAATAGCCAACACCATCTGCCATACCAGAGATGCGGCGTTCAACAACTTTGCCCTTACGCCGGCGCTCATAACGGAGCAAGCCGTTTCGCACGCCCTGGTTGAGGTAAGCCCGGGCGCTCTCTTCAGAGACCCAGGCGTAAGGCAAGTTCCATGGGCGGGCAACATTCTTATACTTGGCCCGGACTTCGACCAACGTAGCCTCTCCATATAGCTTGACAATCCCACAAAGAATGTTATAGGTTGTGGCTTTCGCCTTCATCTCATCAGCTACCTTGGGAGTGACGGCGTTAGCCATTCAGGCGCTCCTCAATTCGGGCCCGTGATATGGCCATGGCGCGTTCGTCAGGAGACCAGGAGTTATACCAGTCTTTTGGTATGCCAATATCGCGCAAGCTTTCAGGGTCAGTGTGTTTGGGCTGGTATCCACGGCTTAGCATCTCATCAACCAGCGCTCGCTGCCGTTGCACGAGATACTCCAGCTTGTCGCAGAAGAACTTCATATGCCCCGTGCTCATGCGATACGTCGGCGGAATTTTGGCTTGCGCAGGGGAAGTTACCCCGCGCTCAACCATACCGAGCACCATGCCAAAGATGCGAGGAAGCTCACGGTATTCGGCCACCAGGTGCTGCCGAGTAAGCTCAGAAGGCGGGATGCAGTTGATACGGGTCATTGTTTTTCAACTCCGCTAGCTAGCCATCGAGCGGGCTTTTGGGTTTCAAGGCAAAGTCCATCAAGGTAGACTTCGCTCGGGCGAACATCTATACTGGAAATTACCATACGGCGTTTGCCAGAATGCTGGCCTTGGCGACATAGAACAGTGTCGCCAATGCTTAGTTTTTTCCCGTTACGGTCAAAGGAGTCATTTCCAGGGTTCATGTGGCGCTCCGGCCAAGGCGGCGAACAGAGGCCATGCCTTCAGAACCATAGAACAGACCGTCGGACCCGCGAAGATACTTCTGAGCGAACCCAGTGCCAATACGCCCGCAACCGTAGCGCGTCCAGCTCTGCTCATCCATAATTGCCCACTGGCCATTGCGGTCATTGACTTTTCCGTCATACATGACGTCTCCCAGCTCACGCTGCGAAATGTCGCATTTGGTGGGTGTCGGCACGTAGGTGAGAGGCTTGGCAACGCGATACCAGAGCGACGAGCCAGTTCCGCGAATTTCAGAGCCATTGCCCAGAGACATCAGGGCAGCATCTTGACTTGCCTGGCTCCCAGGCTTCGCCGTGGCTTCCAGGAAGAGGTCCAGCACTTCGGGAGTGGCTTCGTAGACTGTGCGATCGCCATTCGGGTTTGTCTCCGAAGGCATTTGGCGGCAAATGAACATTGGGGTCTCCATACTATGTTTCTCCTTATAGTGTATCATGGAAGTGATAATAATATACTAAAGTGGATCCGCTGTTATGTCAACCCACGAAATGGAAATAGTTCCCCAGTTATTGTCTCTTTTCACTGCCCAAACGTGAAGCTGGTTGTTTTTCAGGGCTGCGGACACGGTGCCTGACCATTTGCGCGGGACATAGCCTAGATGGTAAGTCCGCGGTTTGCGCCGCCCGTATTGATAATCTTCAACCAGCACTTTGACCGCGTTAGGGTCATGCGGGTTAGAAGGCTCACGTTCCAAATGATAACGCTGGCCAACAGGAAGACCCGTGACAATCTCAGTCCCTTCTTCGCGGAAGGTAGCACCAGCTATGGCCGCATCAATTCTCATCCAGCCACCTCCAGGTGCACCCGATCCGCACGATGCGATCCAATGGATCATCAGGCAGACAGACTGAGCGCTCTACAAACCAGTCTTCCGGTTTGCCTTCCTCGGCAAGACCAGCGAGGTCACCAGAGATCAGGTATCGTGCCAAGTCCTTGCCGGAACCGACTTGAACCAAAAGCCATGCAGAGCCTCGCACATTCCAGCGCTTTTTTAGCCAGCGAACTTGACCAGGGCGAACATGGACGGGAACCGGAGTTTCAAAGTGCACTGGTCGACTTGCCGTCTTCAACTCAAAGGTTGCCCCATAGCTGACTTTCTGCCAAAGCAGGGAAACCTCAACATCAGGGTAACTGTCTGAGACAGAGTTCTCAATGCGGGTATAGTGGACGTCGGCGCGGAAGACCCTCATAGCCTCCCGCATCCGGTTCCACAGGTTCTTCTCTGCAGTTTTAACCATCGACTGCTGACCCCCGCTCATACACTTCGACCAGAAGATCTTCCAGAAGATCTTCCATCTTGACCTGCATAACCTGATCCCACCAAGCGCCTCGGCCCTTGGCATAGCGCCGGCGGGCAAAGTAGTCGGTGAGCTTGTCAGGGATACGCGTATCGACAGGCGGTTCTTCCATTGGCTCGGAAGCAAGGTGTTCTGGTCCAGCACTAACCAGCATCGAAGACATGGCTCGACAGATATAGGCTTTGTCCACAAACCCGTTCTTCATTGCGTAAAGGGCAAGTTCTTGACCGCCTAGCAACCACGCGTCAGGGAACATGGCGGCAAAGTCTTCCAGAGGCACTCCACGAGCCGGGTTGGTTGACAATCCATAGAGCTTGCCCCGTCCGGGAAGCTCTTTTGGCATATATTGCAAGGTCTTAGCCGATACGGCAAGAATGTCGCTCGTGCTTGTCAGCAGTTTGAACACCGCTTTGTCGATCGGTCCAGTCCAGGACATATCATCATCTTCGCCAGTGGCAACAAAGCCATTGCCACTGACTGCCATTATGAGTTTCATATCAAGTGCTCCAAACCTGCACGCCCGACTTCAGCGGACCTGTTGTGTCAACAATGAGACCAGCCTCGCGCATGGTCTCACGGCCTTCCAGCTGCGATCGATGCCAGCTTGAGTCCCGCCGAGGCGGTCCGGTCACTGCTCGCTTGATGCCAGACCGCACAATAGCGTTGGAGCAATCATGACACGGGGCTTCCGTCACATAGATTGTCCAGCCTTCTACCGAGCAGCGGGCATTGAGGATAGCGTTGAGTTCCGCATGGACCGTGTGATACATGCGGAACTCTGGGTCAGCAAGACGTTCAGGGTTGTCGTCGATACCCTGCGGAAAGCCAGCGTAACCGAGCGAGAACTGGTGACGGTTCGGAGAGACAACGCAAGCGCCAACTCCCCGATCAACACCAGCGCCAAGGCCCTTTGTCCACGACCGAGCTTCCAGGGCCAGCCGCATGAAGCGGCTGTCCCATTTGTCCATGAAAGAGGACTGATCTTCCATTATTCAATCACCTCCGGAATTGGATTGAATGGGTGCCGCGGAATGTTTTCCATGGCTTCAAGATAAGCTTCCACAAAGCCGTCAGCTGGGTTGTGCCCATCAGTCATGTCGAGCCATATCCAGTCAACGATTTTTGGCTGGTCATAGATCGGTTCCTGCTGAAGCATTTCTTCTGCCATGTCATAGTGCACGGAGTAAAGATGTGGATGCGCCAGGGTGACGGTCATGGTGCCGAGGTCAACTTTGAGGGTGTGCGCCACGACACCCATAACCATTGCATGACTGGCGACGTCGTAGGGCAATCCCACAAAGACATCCGACGAACGGATTGTCAGAGTGGAATGGAGTTTGCCGCCGACAACTGACAGGGTGAAACCAAGCGGGCAAGGCGCGTTCTTTTGGTTGGGTGCGCCAAGGCCGTCATAGCTCGGGTCCCAATTCGAGACATACACCCGCCGGTCAGACTTGTTGGTATAAAGCGCACCAAGTGCACTTGCCATTTGATCGCGCCCGAACTGGTGACGCCAGCGATAGCCGTAAGCAGCATAAATGGTTCGGCCGTCGTCTTCCACGAACTTGTTCCACAATGGTGCATATTTGCGGAGCCAATCGATGTCCCGCTTGCCATTGAAGAACCACGCCACTTCGGCCGCGGCCGATTTTATATGAAACCGGCGCCACCCAGGCATCGGCACTTCACCATTTGACAGATCAAGCTTGAAAGACGTGGCGCCGAGGAGCGCCGAGACTTCCACGCCTGTCCGTTCATTCATCTCGACTGCTGTGTGCTCAGGACTTTTGTCCCAAAGCACTTCAACAAGATCAGAATAGACGTCGGCAAACTGGACAGCTGGCATCAAAATGGTATGCTGGCCCAAAGCCAGCGAGTTTGAAAAGCTCATTTTGTAATCCTTTCAAAGCCAAGGTTGGCCATCAGTTGGTGCACGTTGCGGTGCAGGTCTTCTTCAGTTCCGTTGTTGTCGATGATCCAGTTGGACATCCAGGGCTCGACAGTGCAGGAGCCATAAGCCTCGGGCTTGTGGCGCTCGCTGGCATCAACCCAAATCACACCGTCGACGGCACCGGAGTTGGCAATGGCATAGTATTCCCGCTTGTTGCGGACGCCAACATAAATGTCATTCTCAGCGAAGATTTCCCGCGCAAGCCGTTCCTTCTCAGGATAGCAATAGGCGGCAATTAGGGAGAACCAAGCTGTGCGGAAATTGCTCCGGTCTTCAAAGCAGGCCTCCGCATCAGCATAGTGACGGTTGAGCATCATGTCCAGCTCATCAGCAAGCTTATCTGCGGACATACCTGGGCTCCCGGCTTCAGTGTGCCGATCGACGGCGCCATGGGTATCCTGCAGTGCGGCCCAGATAACCTTCTCCGCGCAGAACAGTGAGGAGGACATGAACTGGAAGCCGTATTCCGCTTGGAGGATTTCCGCCACGGTGTCCTTGCCGTGCCGCGCATGACCGAGCACGAGCAACTTCGGCTTTCCAATGCTCACCGGCTCGTTCTGAGGCGTCTGTGTGGCTTCGGTAGCCTCTCGCTCAGAGAGTGCTGTTTCATACGCAGCACGCACCTGTCGGCGATCCAGAGCGAGATACGGAAGCAGGTTCGGAGGCTGCCATCCATCTGGCTTGATCGCATCAAAGCCCTTGGCATTCGGTCGCTTGGATAGCTCGCCACGAACCTTGGCCATATTGGCAGCATGGACTTCTTCGAATGCCGCCCCAGGAACGACGCCCATCTCGATCACGCGACCCAAAGCAAAGTATACAAGGTCCAACAGAGCGTCGACTTCATCTTCCAGCTCGGCGGCGTCCATGAACTCGGTAAGCTCTTCAGACAAGGCGCCACTGGCCCACTTCTTGCGCTCAGGATCGAGACGGCTCGGTTGCTCGGGGATTGGTAGCCCGATAATATCTTGGTTGAACTGGAGGACAAGATCGAGATACTTCTCCATCCAAGTTGCTGTGGTTTTAAGTTCCATGAGTGCTCCTCAGGCTAATGGGTCAAGTTCGTCGGGATCGTAGTCTGGTGTCCATCCCTCCGGTGCGATCAGTTTACCACGAGATTTGTCTGAGGACAACGCATAACCGAACCCGTGTTTTGTATGCAGGTCGTGGAGGTGCGATCGCACGGAATTGACGGTGCACCCGACCTTTTCTGCGACTTCCTCGATTGAGCCCTCTTCGACCAGTGACAAGGCGACTTCCCGACGCTTGCCTTTCTTGGGGAGAGCCGTGACGGTCGGCTTGCATGGTTTGCCTGCCTTTTGTGCAGCCGAGGTAGCGACGGCAGCTTGGTGCTCTTTGGCTTGAGCACCGTCAAGCATCGGGTCCGTGCATCCTTGTGGCAACATGAGAGTGACCATATCACCCTGGAGCACATAGCCAAGGCCGTGGTCCTTGTGAAGACCGTGCAGGTGGGTGAGGACGCCTGAGCGGGACATATCGAACTTGGCCATGGCTTCACGAATAGACCCGGCTCCGTCTTCCATGAAGAACCCGCATACTTGGCCCCGCTTGCTCGAGGCGTTCACTGGTCGCAGCAGGCTTCCAGCAACTGGCTTGCCGTGGCGATTGGGAACATTCTCCTCGTCATATTCCAGGTTCTCCAGCTTGGGAGACATATGGTTTGGAACGGACTTGCCAAGGCGGGTCAACACCAGGGCGGCAACATCATAGGCTTTCTGGAACCCCAAGCCGGCATACATCTTCCAGTTGCGGCCGATGATCGCTTCCAGCTTGTCAATCAATTCGGGTGTGAGAGGGTATGCCTTCTGCTGAGCAACTTCACGGGCGGTGAACCGCACCTGATAGGCACTCAGGGTGTATGGGCAGAAGATCGTGACCCGCTTGGCCGCCTTCTTTTTGCGCTTGGAATTGGTTTCGGGTTGGTTGTCTTCAGGCCACACAACCAGGGCACGAGACCAGCCGGTGTTTGGTGGGTCTTTGACTTCGTAGAGGCCTTTGCTGTCTGCGCCCATGCTTTTTGTCATTTGCTGGTAATAGACGTTCTGGTAGAAGACCCCGTTCATTTCAAGAGGTGCTGCGACTGTGGTCATGGTTTTCTCCTTAAGCTATAAATAGAATATCACAGTGCAGCTAGAGATGAAACCAGTAAGTTTATAGGACGCGTCCTATAAAGAAAAAGACCCAGACAGTTTCCTGTCTGGGCCTTCTCCCGTGAGTGGTAGGCTGTTCCGCTTACGCGGTCGGATCGCCACCAGCGGTCGGCTTGTTGTCGCCGGCCTTGGCTTTGTCGGCATCCTTGCCTTCCTGGGCAGCCTTCGTGGCTTTCGCCATTTCGCGGGCGTTCGGCACGGGCTTGCCCTTCCAGGCGCCGCCGGTCGACGTGGCCCCGTCCTTGCGCAGCTTGTTCCGATACCAGTTGATCGAAGCCTTCGTGGTATTGGCGTCCGGGAACTCCTTGCGGACGGCGGCCAGCGCTTCTTCGTTGGTGGCGCCGTTCAGGATCGCTTCCATTGCCACGGTGCCGACGCCACGCTTCGGAGCTTTGGGCTCCTTGTCTTCGGCTTTGGCGGCTTTCGCGCCAGCAGCTTCAGTGGGCTCCTTCTTGTCTTCGGCAGCGCCGGACTTGGCGCCGGACTTGGCATCGGGTGCAGCGTATGCAATCAGGGGCAGAATGCCCGCGGTCAGTGCGATGATCGATTTCATTGTTTGGCTCCTCATTTGACCTGGTTTGTTCTTCTCAGCGAACAAAATTGAAGATATGCTGTGGTTGAAGAGATGTAAGCCAGCAAAAGAGTGTGTTTAACCAGCGCTCAGTTGCTGCTTAAATTTGCTTTCCATTCTTTGAGTTTGTCTCTAAGGCCACTTCCAGACACCCAGTCACCGGTTCGAACTTTACCCTCGGCCGAAGCGATGATGTCGTCGTGAACAGTTCCCGGCGTAGCGAGCGTGACGATGGAAACAGAGCGCCCACCCATAACGGTTCCTCGCTCGTTGGCTTGGTTTCTGATAATCGCGTCATAAGTGCTGGAATACCAGATGATAGTGTCAGCGGGAAGCTCAAGTCCTCGGCCACCAGCTTGGGGTTGCCCGACAAAACCAACTGTTCCAGGGTCGTTATTGAACTGGTCGACATTGGTAGCCCGAAGGCCTTGTGGCACTCCTCCATGATACTCAACAATGGTATGCCCAAGCTCCCGAAGCGCGATACATACTCTTCTAATATCCTCGCGGAAACGGCACCATACGATGTATTTGGGGGTGTCACTTACTTGTCTCCTTAATTCCTGCATCAATGGCGGGTTATCGTCTATATTCTGAATGTCCCCAAAGTCATCAATGGCAAAACCAGAAACAATCTGGTGGAACTTGATAGCTCGCTTGCCACCTTCTAGGGCATCAATCTCGGCGCCATTGTCGAACTCTAGCAGATACTTCTCAAGCAACTCCAGATAGGCGTCTTTCTGTGCTTGAGACATTTCCACTGGCACATCGATTGGCAGAAGCTCAGGCATATCGTCACAGTCCTCACGGAGCACCACTGAAGCATAGTCGCCAATGTTCTCGCGCAAGGTCTCCAGATTGGTGAAGTGGTCAAGAGCAGGGTAGTATCTGCCGCTCTTGGTTCTTTGCTGTTTCCAGACGGAGTGGTATCCCTTGAACTCCTCGAAGGTTCTGAACCCAAGGGCTCCTGGCTCCAGAAGCTCAAATTGGCTGAACGCGTGCAAGGGGTTGTTCATCAAAGCTGTGCCGTCCAGGATGCGGCGATAGGGAAGCTTCTTGAACAGCCCCCTTGCCGCTTTAGTGCGCTTGGAACCAGGTGTGCGGAAGTCCACGCTCTCGTCAGCAATGGCAATCACTTCCCCCTGCATCTTGTCCAGGAAGTCGCTGATGGCCTTCTTTACCTTTGGCATGATTAGGCTCTCTGAATTGACAGTGAGCCAGCGCATGTCCGCGCTCGAGTTAAGCAGGGCATTGAACTTCTCCGACCAGAGACGAGGATTTTCCCGCGCAAAGTTCGAGGACCAATACTGTGCTTCCCACGTCATTCCTGGCCAGAAGTGGAAGGGTATCTGCTTGAGCACCCAGTTCATGTGCACACCATTCGGTGCAAAGACTAGGCCACCACGTATTCGGTTGCCTGAGCGCAGAGCACAAGCGCTGTCAACTATGACGCGGCTCTTACCGGTGCGCATACCCCACAGAAGGCCACGGGATTTGTCCGTGCCAAAGCTCTCTAGCTCTTCGGCTTGGTGGTCCCACCGCGGTTTGCTCGGATCAACAAGTGGCCAATTTGCCACGCCTGATTTGAGGTAGGTCACCGTCATTTTCTATACCTGTTGCCCATCCAGCCTTCGGCGTCCACTGGACAGCCTTCTGCCCATATCGGCAGTTCTTCCATCATACGCTCAAAATCATAGACGGCTTTTTCCTCATCGTCAACCAGTTCTTCATCTATCTCAGCAATCTCTTCATCGTGCACTGATAGGAGCAAGTCATAATCTGGATGCTGGTCGACGCGGAGCATTGCTTCTGCCATCAAGTCCCGAGCTGTTGCCTGTGTGGCATTCTCAACAAGCTCTCCGCCGTAGGTCTCTTTGCGTTCCCACTGACGTGTTTTGGAGTTCTCGTGCATGAAGGTAAGTGTCTCGTTGGTGAAGACATTTGGCTTACCGTTAGGGATCAGTTTCTTGTTGGCGATCTTAGCCAAGCGTAGAGCCATCTTGCGGCCCTGGGCTTCTGTCAGGTCTGCTGGCCCATTGATTGTCACAGTGCATTCATGCCCACGCTCATTGATCGCCGGAAAGAGCATAGACGTCCGCACCTTAATCATTGGGCGGAAGTAGGATAGCAGACGACCGGAGGGCAATTCCATATGCAGGAATTGGCCCCACATAAACCAGGTGAGCTTGCGGCACTCTACCCGGGGGCCCTTGGCACTCTTCTTCGGGTCATACTTCTTGACCGCTAGGATTGCAGCCTCTTCAAGATCATACCAGAAGGACGAGACTTCAGGGAACCGCTCTTTGCGATAGACGCGGACAACCTCTTTGAAGAACTTGGGCTCCTGATCGGTGATGCTGTTCTTGTTCCGGCATTCGTCTTCGAACTTCTCCCAGCCCATTTGATAGCCCAGGCCAAGGATAGCAGCTTTGCCAACTTTGCGCTCAAATGGGAAGTCGTCTTTGTTGGTGCACGGATATGCGAAGACGGAAGTAGCCATATCCAAGTAGATGTCTTCTCCACGATAGAAGACCTGCAGAGCTTCAGTTGCATTGGCAAGCCACAGAAGGACCCGAGCTTCAATGGCCGCGAAGTCTGCTACCATCAGCTTCTTGCCCTTTGAGGCAATCAGAGCACCTCGTGTGGCTTTGGACAGGACTTCCAGAACCGAGCCACCATAGAGCAAGGCCAGCAATTCAGGATCAGCGCGGAGAATGTCATTGCAGACTTCCTCCATAATCTCGGAATACCCACGAATGAAGTTGTGGGGTTGAGTTCCCTTGCCCGACCAGCGACCTGTTCTCGAAGCCCCGCAATAGAGCATCATGTCCCGCAGACGATTGCCGTCTGAGAGCTGGATTAACATCTGCTTATACTTGGCTAGAGACGATCGGTTGCCATCCCGCACAATCTCACAGGCTCGTCGGGTCTTTTCATTCAGGACAATGCCCTGCAACTCTGCCTTAAGCTCGTTGGTGGCTTCTTCGTCGTCGTGGTCATGGCCCAACAGAATATCGAGCACCGCGCCCTGAGTATTCGGAATGGGCGAACCACTGTCTTCCATCCACTGCTTAAATTTAACCCGGCCCGTTGTCTTCTGAACAGCCCCGTCGGTAAGCTCCTGCAGTTCACTATTTAGCCGATCCTTCTCCGCCTCGGCAATCTCAATGGCAATCTCAACCAGCTCAACATCGCAGGTTATCCCACGCAAGTTCATACGCAGGTCCATCTGCCAAAACTCAAACTCTCGTGGCGTGAGGTCGCGCAGAACTGAGGATAGTCCGTGCTCTGCTCGAACGTCTTGCTGGCAGTAAACCGTGTTGCGGAGAATGTCTGGTTTGTTCTCATGCCAGAAGGTCATGTTGTCTGGGTTCTTGCCCAGCACTCGAAGCTCCTTCTTTTCGGCGACGGTTGGCTTGCGAGGCTTGGCTAGTTTCTTCATGTTGGCTGAGCCGTCCATATCCTTCTTCTGTGGAAGGCCGAGCGCCGAGATGGCTTTATCCAGAGCGCGAGGCAAGGCAAATGCTGCCGCTTTGGCTGCAGAGCATCTGATTTGGCTCAGCTTAAGCTCAGGAAGCTGGGGATACACTTTGCGCCAGACGTGGTTCCATATACAAAATTCGAAGAACGCATTGTGGGCTTCCAGGATTTCTCCTGCGGCCACACGGTCTGCCAGCTCTTGAGGATATTCTGACTGGTCGATGCCAAGATGTGGAAAGCCTGCTTGCCAGGCATATACTTTTTCAATTGGGTCTCCAGCAAAATGCCAACAAGCACACATGACTGAAGTCGTCGGGTGTTTTGAGTAGGCGTATGCTCCAGCCTTCAATAGATCGCAGGCCGATCGTGTTTCGAAGTCTAAGATCATGTCTACCATGAGGCCTCTCAGAGTTTGCAGAACACGTTCTGCATATAAAGCGGGGCCAGGTGCACCACGTCCACAACACCTGACCCCAGAGCGCGATAGTATCGGGGGAGAAAACCCAGTGCGCTCTTAGAAGACCCGCCGGCGGAGCCAGACGCCATGAACCTCATGGCGGCCCTTCCCACAGACTATTTGAACCCTTGCGGAGTTGCCTGCTTAATTGACCCGGGCGCGTATGGAGGCTGAGCCCGGCGGGTCATCTAAAGTCGCTCTGTCAGTTTACGCGACAGGGACTGCCGCGTAAACCAATCTTATCACTCAACGAAGTAATTCCGGAAGGACCCCTCGATGACAACCGCAGGATTGCGTTCTTGACCAGGATGCCCCACAAGACGACCCTCGCCGACCAAGAGACGGCCTTGATAACGGGGCCACACCTTAGCCAGTTCCTTCGCTTGACCACGCGGGATATATCCAACGTGCGTCCAGATAAAGGAACTTTGCGATATCCCCTTAGCCACAAGAACGGCCATGGCATAATGGTCTTTTGGGTTCCCAGGTTCCGGCACGAAGAGCACGCGGTTACCGGGGTTCTTGTTCCTGAACGCCGACTGCTGGGCTCTGTCCATATAGCTGTTGCCAACAACCGTTGACTTGAGCGGAAACATCTTAGCCGGACTGTCCTTTTCAAAACCGCCAAAGTTGGCAAGATCATCGTCGGTGACGTGCATCTCGATTTCGGCGGGTGCATTGAACTCATGCGTATCAAAGGAACCGGCACCTTGGGTCGTCAGAGGCTTCAGATAATCCCAGGTCTTGGCCGCAAGGACTTCATCACCCTTAAGGATCGCCGCCAATCCGTCAGCACAGTTGGGAGTGCTCTTTATGGTGGCTTTGCGGGTAACAGGCAGACAGTCGGGACAGGGCACGATGCCTGCCGTAGGTCCACCACCAAGACGCTCGTATACTTCACCAGTGTCTTGGCAAGTCTCACAGGTAACGCTCGGTTGGTCTTCCTCCCAAAAGTGCGGGAAAACCAACCGGCCTTTCGGCGTTACCGGCGCGGAAAATCCGGCTTGTCATCTCCGCCCAGGAGCATCATCAGCATCATCGGGTTCATGCCCGCCATGCCTCCGCCACCGCTGCCGCCCATTCCGCCCATCATGGACATGAGGGCCAGGGTCTTGCCGTCGATGCCACCAGAACCGCCCTTGTCGCCCATCAGCATCAGCATCGGAAGCATGGAGGCCATGCCTTCGGCACCAGTGCCTTCTTTGCCGCCAAAGTTGAACGGCGAGCGAACAACAGTGATCCCGTTGTCGATGCCCATCATGGACACTTTCTTCGGACGGAACCGGGTCTGGTGACCCTGGAAGGACAGCGCCTGGATGGAGGTCTTCTCCTTCGTGGACGTGGCCTCGAGGACCCAGCCGGTCGGCTTGCCGCCAGAGACGAGGACATCGCCTTTGTTCACCTGGTCGATCGGGACCAACTGGCTGAAGGCCGGCAATTCCATTGCAAAGCTGTCGAACGGGTTCAACTCGACCTGATCGTCCTTCGACAGGGTATAGATGCCGTCGTCCCGCTTGATGCCAGTCTGGTTCGACATGATGTCCCAGACGACGCCGTCGATCTGAGCAAATACGTGGCCCATCAGTTTGGCCATTGTTCCTTGCAGTTTCATTGTTCATCTCCTTGGTTGAACGTGGTTGATATGATTAGAATGCACTGTGCAGCACAGAGATGAAACCTACGAAGCAAAGAAAAAGGCCAGCAGATTTCTCCGCTGGCCTTCCTTCACCCGAGGTGGAGAGGCTCCTCGAGTTATGCCGTGGGATCGTCCTGAGGGGCGATGTCGGCGCCTTCCCAGACCTGGTCAGCATCATTGCCAAAGTCGTCTTCAGCAGCCATGCGACCGGTGAAGTTCTCGTCGTTGCCCAGTTTCTGCAGGTTGTGCAGACCGAAGGCCACGCCTTTGCCGACGTTGTCGTAGGGGTATGCCGTGATGGTGGCACGAGCCCAGCAACCGGGGTAGAACTCCTCTTCGGTGAGGATGGGTTGCTTGTTGCGATCCACCAGACCCGGACGCTGCTTAGACGAAGCCGTCCCAAACATCATCCCTTCGCCGTAGCCATCGAGATGCGCCTTTTCAGCGCCGTCACGAAGAGGCTTTTTGAAGTTGCCCGGCAGGTCCTTGATCAGCTTTTTGAACTTGTCCTTCGAAGCCTCGTCGGCGATCGCCTGCATGGTCTTCCATGCTTTCTTGTCCGCGTCGGTGAACTTCTCGGGATAGAAGAGCATCACCACAGAATACTTCGGATTGCTGCCCTGGTAGGACGAGGCTTCGAATACTGAGGGGAAACTCACTCGGAAAGGCGGGGTTACCGCTTTCAAACGTTCGGCCATTTGGTGTCTCCTTGACTACCTAGATACTTGACACTTTGAATGATCGAGCCCTTGTGGCCTGGGGGCTCGACCGTTTTGATCCCGTCCTAAGCCAGACAGTCCTGCGCTGAAGATTACCTTCGGACTATACGCCTGGCAAGTGCCATGGGATTTAATAACATTACCCCGAACTTAGTCGGCGGGGAAATGTTTACTTAGGTGGCTGGCGCCGGTATACGTCGAAATTCTGTTTAGCCCTATTTCTAGCTTTTACAGCTTGGCCAAAACATTTATGAAACCCAAGCTGGTATTGCTTAGTTTCAAATCTTAGCGATATTTTCCAGCGCTTCACTCCTTTCATCCAATTTACACCACCAAAGCCCCGGTTTTGCTGATTTTGAGACTTTGTAGCCTCCCGCAAATTTGTCCAAACGTTATTATCCCTAGTTCGGTCTTTATGGTCCACGTCTAATACAGGCCACGATCCCGTCATATACAGCCAAGCAAGCCTATGCGCTAAATAGCCTTTGCCCTTAATGACTATAGTTCTGTACCCATCAGGCTTAACTGATCCAGCCTCTTTACCCTGGACAGCCGTATGAACTTTTTCACCAAAGAGCCATTGGAAGGCACCCGTGGCGGGGTCATAGGTTAAAAGCTCCTTAAGACTTCTTTGATCTATACACATCTTGGATAACTTTCTCAAGGGCAGCTGACTGAAGATAGGCTTCGCCGACCAACAGAGCGATTGCTCTCATCTTAAGGGGGTCCTGGTCAGGACAAGCCTCTTCTACTTTTGCTTGCACTGTCTTTGCCAATGCAAGCAGCTCTGCTGGATCACCGCTCGCCATGTTTGTCCCGGTGCTTGCTCAGGATTTCCACAACTTCAGACACTGGATAGCCCAGGAAGGTGTTACGCGCTTCCAAGTCATCAGTTACTGCAAACCCTGGTGGGGCGTTGTCAAGATAGAACGCCTCCAATAAGGGTAAACGCCGTAAACGACGAGCCAACTGAGTTGATTTCTCAAGCTCAGGGTAACAGTGCTGAACGTCAAAGCCTCCCTGCTCTGGATGCGGGAGCAGCACGATCGTCGGTTTGTCTGTGCTGCTGAAAGGCCTGGCGTCATGGTCCCGAGCGAGCTGCCGGAAGTCAATCCCCGTTGTTTGTGCCATTGGCTTCCTCCTTTCGGGCGCGAGCCCAAGTGATGATTACGTTGTAGTCCCCAAACATGGTTTCAGGGACCTCGATCCAAGAAGCGCTGGCCGGGTTGAACTTGGTAAGCTCGTTGGCGCCA
>Ga0136600_1000173_pt1 | contig 34476 bp, 33 predicted proteins | sample AntRauMFilla2698_FD_104634 | JGI IMG/M metagenome (GOLD analysis project Ga0136600, IMG submission 104634) | Saline lake microbial communities from Rauer Islands, Antarctica - Metagenome Filla 2 #698 | ecosystem: Environmental > Aquatic > Non-marine Saline and Alkaline > Saline | place...
AAAGATCCGATGTTAGGAAAACTCGAGGCGGATTGGCCCTTAGTGGAAAAGGTCGAAAAATAACTGACACGGAAAGGAAGAATCTTTGCATTCAAGATGAAATAGAATTCATGGATATCCGAAATAATTTAGTTATCGAGTTAAAAAAGAAAATGCTTAATAAAAAAGGCTTGGACGCTTTTTCTAAGACTTCATTTACTGGATTCCCTGTCACGAAAGAAGAGTTAACAGTTGTTGATATTAAAAATAATATTTCTCAAATAAAATGGAACTCTAAATCTTCTGGAGATGATAAAACTCTTCTGAAATACCTTGGTGCATTCGAGAAAATTGAACACGTAGAACTAAACGTTAAGAAATATAGAATTTTTTCTGACAATCGAAATGAAAATTGGAAAGGACAAAAATATAAATTAACGACTTCACTAGACCTAAGAGGTTTCGATAAGCAAGGGCTTAGAAGGCACGACACTGGAACTCTTGATATTCTAGTTTCAAAAGCTGGTGATCAATGGAAAATGGATCAAGTTAGCGTTAATAAAGGTAAGTCTCTAACTAAAAGAGCCCCTGCCTTTAGAGAAGTTACTAAAGTGGCGGGAATTGGAAACCTTCCTTCTTATGAAAGAATGGAGGCGATAAGAAGAGGTGGATACGCCCTCTCTGTTGGTGACTATAATAATGACGGTTATAAAGACCTCTATGTTGGTCATTACGGACCTGGTCAACTATTAAAAGGAAATAAAGAAGGCAGCTTTACTCTTGATAAAGGCTCAGGTGTTTCAAAACACAATTACGTAAAAAGCGCCTCTTTCACTGACTTTGATAATGATGGTGATTCTGATCTTCTTTTGGTTAGATTTACAGCGATTGGTCCTAAAGAGGGAGTGAAATATGGAGATAAGTACGTAAGCCTAGAAGATAAAGGTAAAGTTTTAAGAAGAGATATTCACCTCTACGAAAATAGAGATGGAAAGTTTCATAAAGTTGAGGCTTCTTTCCTGAATACAGACAATATAACAGATTATGCAATGCCACTTGCAGTTGGTGACTTTAACAAAGATGGGCTCATCGATTTTTACGTTGGCTTTCCTGGAGTTAAGGATTTCACAACACTCGGACCTGCTAGAGACGGATCAAAGATTAAGGTACAGGGAATTTACCTCAATAGAGGAAACCTTAAGTTTGAAGTTGCGACGATGAATCAAAAGACTGGTCTTAACTACGCTGAAAACCTTTATCCACACTCTGCTCTTGTCGCTGATATCAATCAGGACTCTCACCAAGATATTATTGTGGTTGATGATAGAGGGAATATCTCTCCCGTTTACCAAAATGATGGAGCCGGAAAGTTTACTCAAAGTAACGATAAGTTAAAAATTAAGAATAAAGGTTACGGAATGGGCTTTGCTCTGGGAGATCTCGATAATGACCAGCTTGTGGATATTGCGTTCACCAATGTTAACTTTTACGCCTCAGAAAGAATGTCAGCTTCATGTATGGCAAACTGGCAATATGATATCTTCCCTCGTCAACAGGATAGAGCGAAAATGAAGCTCTACTCTAGAACTAAGTCTGGTGATTTTCTGGATAAGACAAGTCTTATTGAGAATGAAGATTTAGGTGAAGGTCTCGCTGGTGTTGAATTTATTGATTATGACAATGATGGATTACAGGATATTTATGTATCTAATGGGTTATGGACAGGAACTGATGAAAAACAAGACATATCATCATTCTTTGTTCTTAAGAAAGCACATAAGCAATATTATGGCGTCCTAGGAGAGTTAGCAGGTGCGACTCAGTCAAGAACAATGAATATCCTTCGTCAATTTAGAGGAGATATTTGGTCTGCAGACTATCAAAAGGATTCATCTACGACACCAAGTCTTGGCGGATTTCAGAGAAATAGACTACTTAAAAATAATGGAGATGGAACTTATACTGATGTAGCTTACCTCGAAGGTATCGACAGTCTTGCAGACGGTTACATAGTCACTCAAACAGACTTAAATAATGACGGTAAGATGGATATTATTCTGAGAAACTGCGATATTGGAACTAAGTTTAACCATTTTAATCCAGTACAAGTTTTCATGAATGAGAATAAATCTGATAATCGCTCCATAGCAATTACTCTTGAGGGAGTAAATTCAAGTAAGGATGCCATCGGTACTAGTCTCTATCTCCGAGCAGGTAAAGTAAGTTCACATAGGCAGCTCTTAAGTAATAACGGAAGTGCTCAGTCTGAGAAAATTGTCATCTTTGGTCTGGGAGAGCTTGAGAAAGCTGAAGAACTCGTCATTAATTGGCCAAGTGGTACTGTCCAGGTGCTTAAAGATGTTAAGCCGGGTCGCTACCACATTATAGAAGGAACTAAACCAACTATTGCAGGTAACTAATTTAATAAGCCTGGCCTTTTCTTGGGCCAGGTTCTTTTTTTTAATTCCTACACATTGAAAAATTTGCAATTAGAGACTCTTTCATCGAATAGGGAATAATCCTGCTCCAGTTAAGAACAAAAGTCCTTCCTTTAGAGTCTTTATTGATAAATTCCCATTCTTTCTTTCCCTCGGCGTTGAAGAAAATTAATCGACCGGCTCTTGTTTCTTCCACAAATAATTCTCCCTTCTCTCCAATACTACTTAGGCCCTGATTAATTGTTTTCAGGTTTTCCTTTTGGAAAAGAGCTTTATAAGGTGATGTGAAACTGTCTTTAGTAAAGTCAAAAACTAGTACCTCATTCGTGCCAATTACTGTGTTACCTGTTTGCGTAGTTATTCTATTATTATTAAAAACAGAGATACGATCTGTGCCTATGATATCAATATCGTGCTGATGCATCATTTGTTCTTGCTTCCACCAGATGAGTTTATTTGTACTGGGGCGATAGAGAAGTATAAGGTTTAAATGGCTCAAACTTAGAAATAGATCACCTTCTCTCCAATATTTCCCATCTTTTAATACAGGTTGAATATCATTTAAATGAATCGGATCATTTACGAATTTATCATACGTATACACCTTATTTTGGAGATTGTTTTCTATCAAAATCTCTAGAACAGATTTGGAGAAAAGAGTTCTTCCCGCAGAAGAAACTTTAATTATTCTATCATCAATAAAACCTTGTCCATATATGGGGTGAGTCTTATCCAAAAATCCTGCACTCCAATAGTTTCCTTGAGAATCCTTTTCTAAAGAATGATGAAAGGCAAAACTTAAGTTTTTCCAAAGTAGTTTTCCACATGAATCAACACTAAAAAGAGGAGAGTTTTCATAAAAATTAAAAACTAAACTACCATCTTGATTGAGGAAGGGATGGATTATCTTCGAGGATTCGAGATCAAGTTCATTAGGATGAGTGTGGAACTTATTTTGACTGTTAAAGTGGAAAACGCTTAAGTCCGGAAAGGACCAACGATGTAGCTTTTTACCATCAACTAAGTCTATAACCTCAACAATGTTTTGTTCTAAGTCATTATCATAACGACTTAGAAGCAGTAAATAAGGTGTTCTTTTATCAGTATAAAAGTTAAGGCCTTTCTTTGAGAATCTCTCATTTTTAACGACTAAATTCTTTAATCCTTTTCTATTTGGTGAGTTATTTTGAGAAAAAGTTAAGAAGTCATAACCAGTCATTTTTACAAGAACGACGATAAGTAGCGCTAAACCTAAGAAAACAATGATCAATGGTCTTTTAATATTCATTGCAACCTCTTTTCATTAGTTAGCGTCATTGTCCTTCTGTACTTGGTCATAGAACTACCAATGGCAAAATTATTTAAAAGGAGCTCTTCTTTGAGCTCTTTATAGATTAACTTTAATAGCGATTTAAATTGCCTGTTAATTTTTTTTATTTTCATGTCAGTAGAACTCAACTGTTCCAGTTTCGTCGAAACATTACGTTCGAATTCAATTTCAACCTCATTAAACTCTTTACCATTTTTGGGCACAAGAGAATGATCAATGGAAATAATAAATGCTTGCTCTGGGTTCGGGCCAGTTCCCCATGGTGTTTTGATGTTGAGGTGAAATCTCTTCCTTTTCGTTATTAAATGAGCATTATTTTTTAAGGAAACCTTCTCTCCTAATTTATGATAAGGTAGAAGAGTATAGCTTTTATACTGACCTTTTTGGGCGATTGTTAAAAATTGTTTAATCGGCCATGGTGGAGGAGGAGCAGGATTGTTCTCAGGATTAAATGGTGGTGATTCACTTCTAAATTCGAATCTATACTCTTGAGACCGAAAGTAATCATCCTTAATTTCATCATAAACTTTTAATTGTATTTCACACCGAATGGGATAACTGTTTTTATCTTGAATCTTTGTGTATGAATAAAACTCAGACTGTGATTTGAATCGATATCTCAGGCGGTACATCCTTAAGGAGTTATATAAGGCAAGATGGTCATCAAAGTAATAATCGATAAAAACTAAAGGATCCTGGCCCTCTGTTACATAAAACTGGTTACTAACGATTTCTTGGATATCTTTAAATTCACTTCTTTTTAGAACTAAATCTAGTTTTTTTTTTATTAAACTGTAGACTTTTTCCTCTGAGAAATTTTCTGGAGTATTTGAATAAGAAATTTTATATTCTTCTTCCGTCCTTCCTTCAGTACCGCTTACGATAGTTTCTTTTTTACTAAAAAGTAAAAGTCCACCAATCGCAGTAATGATGAGAGTAAAAAGGATGAGTACTTTAACTTTATTCATGAAGATTGTATGGATGCTGAATAAGCACATCACTGGCGCCCAGCTCCCTCAAGTTACCAACGAGCTCAGAGGCAAGTGACGATTCACTTAGTTTGAGGCTGTAGCAAAAATGTAAGACATCTGTTGAGTTGCTTTCTAAGCTCATTAATTCATACTTGGGAACTTTATCCTTTAATAGATTAAGGACTTTTTCTTCAATTTCTTTTGAATCGGTACCCTCAAAGTAAAGATGAAGGGTGTAACGATCAGATTCATTTACAAAAATGCCAAAGCGATTTATGAGGTATAAAAATGATGCGAGGACAAGTGTTCCCATACAAGCAAAGGCCACAGAGTTTACGCCTATTGCTACTCCACTAGAAATGGAGAAGAAAATAAAGAGAATCTCAGTTACATCTTTTATAGGTGTTCTAAAGCGAATAATCGATAAGGCAGCAAAAAGACCAAAGGCAGCAGGAATACTCATCTTTAGAGAAATTAAAACCATCGTAATAATAGCAGGCAAGAAAACGAGTAATTGCGATACTGATTTTCTTCTTGAGCTAGATGTTGAAAGGTAGGTTATGGCTATTATTACACCTAATGCTAGCGCTATAAGAATGTTAATGAGTAAGCCGGTTGCACCCAGTTGCCCTCGTCCATTTTCTTCAATAAAATTCATTAAAATTTGGCTAGAATCCATTCCTACACCCTAATTTGCTGTTGGTTAAATGCTTCGATATATTTTGAATACGAAGACTGTATAAGTAAATTTTTCTTTATATGCATTAGCCAGCCAGGAGTTAAACCTGGTGCAACCTTTATCTCCACAATTGCTAGGTCTTCTTGGGTACGCGTCCCCATTCGATACTTAAACAGCTGAGAGATATTCTTACTAGAAATTATCTTTTCATCGATTGTCACTCTTACATTTTGTGATGGATTCTGCGAGACAAATGCTTGTCTCTGATAAGATATTGCCAGAATAGGAGTTAATTTTTTGAATTGTTCAGCTTTCTCTCCAACTTCATCAGCTAAGGCCATTAAGTTTCGATAACTGAATTTAAAATGGGAGTCTTTAACTGACGTGACAGCCTTCCAGCTTTCTTTTTTGAATTTACTCTTAGTTTCGAAACGTAATTGAGTAGGGTCAAAGTTATAAAACCGTACTCTAGACTTTTCTCGGCTTTCATTTCCATTAATTTTATCAAAGTAGTTGTTGTGGGACGAGTCATCGAAGTAAAGAGATTGTACTGAATAGCTGCCATTATCGATTCCATTAGGATCTATAACTATGAAAGGTTTAAGCTCCCTTCTTATGAGGGGTAATAGTGATCGATCGATAATGAACTTTTCTTCATTCCTTTTCGAAGTAATAAAAGAAGAAATAACTCTAGTTGTCATATTATCCATCTTTCAAATGTCTTTGATAAGCCTAATCGTATCATAAGAGACCAATGAGCTGAACAAGCCGGTCCATTACTGACGTGTAAAATAATTCTATTTGGAATAATTTTAGGCAATAAAAAAGCCCCTGTTTCCAGGGGCTTAATTATAACTTGGTACTCCCAAGGGGAGTTTCAGAGACTATTCTTAAAACCTTCCAGAATTATTGATTTCTTGAGGTATATTAGCAACTTATCCTGATTCTGTATTTCATCTTAATTCATGAAACTTCATCAAAGTTCACATGTGACCGTGAGCAAAGTGTGAGCACTAGATTAAATACGAGGTTTAGAACCTTACTTTAGAAACTCTATGTAGAACTTAACATTATCCCTTGGAGAGACTTTATGAATTACTTCTGGCTCTACGACACCATACTTTTCTGGAGTCAGTAAAGTCTCCTCTTGGGGGTTCGATTGGATGGTATAAAGAAGTGATCCTTCAATAACATTTATCTTTCCCCATATTCCCGACTTTGTACTATGGTTATTGAGAATAGCTTTAGGGGCTGAGTTCAGATCAAATACATTGGTCGTTTTGTATACTACTTTGTCTTGAGGTATCTCTTTCATAACTATTTACCTAAGACATCTTTTCTTGTTGACTCTGCAATTGCAGCCGCTTCTTGTATTAATTCAGCTGGTACTTTGAGCTCCATTAGAGTTGAGCCGAGATTTTCCATGACAGCGTCAAAGTGCGCATCATTTAAGCCTCTTTCAACTAATTTGGCATGAGCGCTACGCATATCGTCTCCATCGTAATTATTGGGACCACCAAAGGCGAAAGTGAAGAAGAGAATTTGCTTTCTTCTCTGTGCCTTCATATCAATCCCTTCAAAGAAATGTTTGATGCGGGAATCAACGATTACTTTATTGTAAAAGATATCAACAGCTGCATTTACGGCCTCTTTGCCACCAATTCTTTCATATAGAGTTGACATAATTTGCTCTCCTTTTAATATGTATTTATAATATATATTACAAAAGGTAATGTATGTTAATATTATTGTAAAGGGAATAATAAAAGGGAGGACTATGCGTTTAGCTAGCTTTAGTGATTATAGTTTCAGGGTCCTGATATATCTTGCGCTTAAGGGAGAGGAACTCTCTACTGTGTCGGAAATTTCTGATAAGTATCATATTTCAAAGAACCATTTAGTAAAGGTTGTACATAATCTGTCAATTTTAGGTCTCATTAAAACCTTTAAAGGCAAGGGTGGTGGAATGCGTTTGGCATCTGAGCCCTCTAATTTAAATATCGGTACCATATTAAAAAAGTTAGAGTCAGATTCTTTGCTTATTGAATGTTTTAGTAATGAAGGTAATTGTGTACTTGAGCCATCATGTAAATTGAAAAAGGTGCTTAAGGAAGCACAGGCAAGTTTCTATGCCACCCTCTCCAGCTATTCTTTGGAAGACTTGATTGTTAATAAAAGGTTTTTAGAAACCTCACTCCATATGTAGTGATAATTTAGGGGTAACCTGAATGGGAAAGCGTTCTCAGTTCCATGAATCGCATACCCGTTAATTGTTTTTTCCGATCTCTTGCCGCTCACCATCGGAATGAGCTGCACTCATTTGTGGGATTCGCTATCGCTCTTTTTTGGAGTGAGAGGTTTCGCTTTGGCCTTAAGCCTTTGGGCTGGGCGCCCTCGGCTGAAGGTGTGATAACCATGAGTAAGTGTGAGCAAATGGAATTTAGGCAATAAAAAAGCCCCTGTTTCCAGGGGCTTAATTATAACTTGGTACTCCCAAGGGGATTCGAACCCCTGTTACCGCCGTGAAAAGGCGGTGTCCTAGACCAGACTAGACGATGGGAGCATTTCTGTTCTTTTTTCTCGTTCAAAGTTGCGTGAGCTGTCTTTGGGTGAGACGAACAAAAGTGGTGATCTCGCTGTGACTCGAACACAGGACCCTCTCCTTAAAAGGGAGATGCTCTAACCAACTGAGCTACGAGACCATCTTCTTTTGAAACGTGAGAGTTAAAATAAGGTTTTGAAGGAAATTTGTCAACGAGTTTGGCGTTCAATTCTGGGTAATTGGGTAAGTTTTTTCAGGGCAATGGTTGCACCTTTTGCGCAGTTCAGCTAAATTCGTTCCTTATTGCTTTGAATACTAGAAAACCGAACTTTTGAGACGTAATGGCAAATCACGAAAAGCTCCATATCAATAAAAAAAAGGTGGCCCTCCATACGCTTGGTTGCCGCCTTAACTTCTCCGAAACAGGCTCTATAGCCCAAGGTTTTGTGGAGAGAGGTTATGAAGTTGTGGATTTTGGCCAAGCTGCTGACGTCTCTTTTATTAACACCTGCACTGTAACCGATGGTGCTGATTCTACTTGTCGAAATTTAATTCGAAAGGCACACATTGCTTCTCCGGAAGGCAAGGTTGTCGTCGCTGGTTGCTATGCCCAAATGGATTCTGAGCGGATCTCGAAAATGACGGGAGTCGATCTGGTTCTTGGGACTTCTGAAAAGTATAAGGTCTTTGATTACCTGGCCGAAGAGGGTGAAGATTCAGTTCATATTGATAAAACCACTACATTCTACGGTGCTGCTACGACAGAGGCCGAAGGTCACACGCGGGCGTTTTTAAAGATTCAAGATGGCTGCAACTATGTTTGCTCCTTTTGTATTATTCCCCAAGCGAGGGGGAGGAGTCGCGCGCTTCCGGTTGCTGAGGCCATTGAAAACGCTAAGGAAGTTGTGGCAAATGGTTTTAAAGAGATTGTTCTTACCGGTGTAAATATAGGCGAATATGAAGTTAATAGTGGCGAGCGCTTAACCGATCTTGTGCGCGGACTGCTGGCCATCGATGGCCTTGAGAGATTGAGGTTATCTTCTGTTGAACCCAATACAATTACAGACGAGCTTCTTGATGTCTTCGCAAGTTCTCCCAAGTTTATGGATCACTTCCATGTGCCTTTGCAAAGTGGTGATGATTCTATCTTATCCCAAATGAGAAGAAGGTATTCGGTTTCTGAATACTCAAAGATCATTAATAAGATCATTACACGCTTTCCTGATGCGGGTATTGGCGCAGATATTATTTGTGGCTTTCCCGGAGAGACAGAAGAGCAGTTTAAAAATACCTATAATCTTTTGAAAGAGCTTCCTATTACTCACTTTCATGTCTTTCCCTATTCAAGCCGTAAAAATACCATGGCCGCAAGAATGGAAAACCATATTCAGCATGGTGTGAAAAAAGACAGGGTAAGAACTCTCAATATGTTTGGAGATGCTAAGCTTGGGCTTTTTGCTGAAGATCAGGTAGGAACACGTAATGAAGTTCTCTTTGAAAGAAAAAATAAAGAGGGATATTGGGAAGGCTACACACGCAATTATGTCCGTGCGTTTGTTAAATCAGATGCAGATTTAAAGAACGAAATTCGTCCTATTTTTATCACCGATTACAAAGACCAAGCTGTCTTTGGAGAGCTGATTAACTAGATCTAGTTAAAGTACTGCTGAATAAATTTAATTTCACTTCTCTCTGGTCCGTAAGCCATGATTCCAACTTTGATACCAATACCATTTTCAATAAGCTCGAGGTAACTTCTTAGCTCAGGTGAAATTTCATCAGTTTTAAAATCATCATGAAAGGGCTTCATCTCTTTAAAGATAGGCTCTACCTTTGTCAGGTCAATTCCAGGATAAGCACAGTCGATGACCTCGCCTTTATAATGATAGCCTGTACAGACTTTGAGAGTCTCAAAACCTGAAAGTATATCCAATTTTGTTAAGGCAATAGAAGTGATACTAGAAGCTTTCACAGTATATTTGAGAAGTGGAAGATCGAGCCAACCACACCTGCGTTTTCGACCTGTTGTTGCGCCAAACTCGCCACCAATTCTTTGAATCTTATCTCCAACATCATCAAAAAGCTCGGTAGGAAATGGCCCCTCACCCACGCGAGTGGTGTAGGCTTTGGTGATGCCGAGAACCTCGTCAACATAGCGACCAGGAAGTCCAGCGCCGGTATAAATACCACCAGCTCCTGTGCTTGAAGATGTCACATAGGGATAAGAGCCATAGTCAATATCAAGAAGGACTCCTTGAGCCCCCTCAAAGAGAATCTTCTTATCTGCTTGGACAGCTCTATCGAGAAGACTAAAAGTATCACAAAGAAAGGGAGCGATAATTTTACCAAGCTCAAAGAGCTTGTCGGCTTCTTCTTCAACAGAAGGGAACTCCACATTATAAAGATGCTTAAAAAGGATTTCCTTTTCTTGCATATTGATCTTCAGCTTTTGAAGGAGGATATCTCTATCCATTAGGTCTTTGAGCTTTATGCCAAGTCTTGAGGTTTTATCTTCGTAAGCAGGCCCTATACCTTTTCCTGTTGTTCCGATTTTAACGGGACCTTTTGCTTCTCTTTGGCCATCGAGGAGCTTGTTGTAGAAAGTTATGACAGAGCAGTTCTCAGAGATTTTGAGCTTGGTCGGGTTTACTTCAACACCGCCTTTTCTCACATCTTCGAGCTCTTCTTGGAAAGCTCTTGGGTCGAAGACCACTCCGTGTCCGACAACTGAGGTGCAGTGATCGTGAAGAATGCCAGATGGAATAAGGTGGAGGACTATTTTCTTATCCTTGACAATTATTGTATGGCCTGCATTGTTGCCACCTTGATAGCGAACAACAAGATCACACTTTTGTCCAAGAAGATCAGTGATCTTCCCTTTCCCTTCATCGCCCCATTGGGACCCTATAATGGCCAGTGATTGCATTAGGCTTTTACCTCATTCAATAAATTACTATTTAAGAAAAATTCTTGTAGTTGGCTGACGGCCATTTGACCGACTCTTAATTGGGCCTCTTCAGTACTTGCTCCAAGATGGGGAGTAAGGACGATATTGTCTAATGAACGCAAAGGAGAAGACTCTTCTAGGGGCTCAGTAGCAAAGACATCAAAGCCCGCGCCCTTAATTTTTCCACTCTTGAGTGTATCGAGAAGTGCGTCTTCATCGACAATGCCACCTCTCGAAGCGTTTACAATAATGGCGTGAGCAGGCATAAGGTTTAAAAGCTCGGCGTTGATCATGCCCTTTGTCTTATCCATTAGTGGCGTGTGAAGAGTGATGATATCGCAAGTCGAGAAAATTTCATTTAAGTCTTTCGCTTTTTTGGCATAAGGCAGATCACTCGTTTCAATAAAGGGATCAAAGAAGAGAATTTCTGGCTCAAAGCCCATTAAGCGTTTGGCAACGATCTGACCGATGCGGCCAAAACCTACGATGCCGACTTTTTTATTAGCGAGCTCGATTCCAGTGTATTTTGATTTATCCCATCCGCCATTTTTCATGGTGGCATTAGCAGCAGCTGTATTTCTAAGAACAGTCATCATAAGAGCAATTGCATGCTCTGCTGCAGAGTTATTATTCGCTCCGGGAGTATTCGCAACTTTTACACCCTTAGCAGCACAAGCGGCTTTATCAATATTGTCTGTTCCTTCTCCAGCTCTGATGACGAGTTTTAAGTTTGGAGCTTTTTCAAGAAAGTCGGCAGTAATAGTCGTTGCTGAACGAATAACCAGCGCGCTTGCCTTGGGCAGAAGAGATTGAATAGTGTCTTGTGAGTTTTTGGGTTCAGGATGAACTTCAAAGTTTGATACATCTTGCAGGGTTTTAAAAACTTCTTTATCCATTCCGTCACAGACGACAATTAATGGCTTCATAGTGATTCTCCTCGCGATGGGTGATAATATAAATGGGTAACGGCGCCATTATACGGTGGAGAACAAGGGCTGCAAAGCTGGAATGAGGTCAAATATGAGTTTAGGTTTGCGTCAATTGGTGGAAGAGAACGATGAGTTGGTTATTCAACAGGTTAAGGAGTTCGTCGAGATTTTTACCGACTTTGAAACGGTGAATAAGTATCAGGTTTTGGATACATCTGGAGTATCCCTTGGTCATATGGCGGAGGTGGGAGGAGGCTTTTTTTCGTTCATCAAGCGTCAGATTTTTCGGTCACACCGACCACTAGAGATTAAAGTTTGGAATAATGGCGGAGAAGAGATCCTTCATTTAGAAAGACCCTTTTTTTTCTTCTTCTCTTTGATGAAGGTTACAAGTGGTGAAGGCAAGTTAATTGGTTATGTCAGAAGAAGATTCGGTCTTATCTATAAAAAGTATGATCTTCTTGATGAAAGAGAAGGTCTTTTTGGAATGGTGAAAAGTCCGATCTGGAGATTGTGGAGTTTTCCTATTTTGGACACAAGAGAAAATGAAGTTGGTCTTGTCTCTAAAAACTGGGGTGGTGTTTTAAAAGAAGTTTTTACTGATGCGGATAAGTTTGGTGTAAAACTCCCTCAGTGGGAATATGAAAAAAAAGCCGTGGCCTTTGCTTGTACTCTCGCAGTTGATTTAGATTTTTTTGAGGATAATCAGCGAAGACGTTAAAACAAAAAAGGGGAACTTCCTGTTCCCCTTTCCTTTTATACATTAGCTAGCTACTGCTCGAACTTCTAGATTCATTTGAAGGTAGTTTAGAGTCTCCTGGAACTCTGCAAGAGTTGGTAAATTTCCGAAGTGGGTGTTTTCCATCGAGTTTTGAGCGATAAAATCATAAATCTCAATGGGGCGTGATTGTTCAGCATCTTGGCAGAAGGCTCTCCAGCCAGACTGCCCAGTTCGCTGATACTCTTTGAAAATGCATTGTACGAGTTTTTCCCGATCTCTAACACCAATATTGATTACCTCGCCAAGCTTGTTTAGCTCAAGGAACCAAATCTTGTAGTCAGATCTTTTGTCGGGATGTTTGAAGTTCTCGACTGCGATGGCCATTTTCATAATGCCTCCCTTGTGAAAATCATCATCAAAGGAACTGGTTGTGTGTGTGTAGAGCTTGCGTAAGACATCCTGTCTGTCCGACCCCTCTATTGGTCAGCTCCCCTGTATTAAACATATCCTTTGGGAGCCCCTTGTACACGTGCTTTCAGCTAACCTTTACTTACCTAGAGCAAGGGAAAGTCAGGAAAATAGGGGACATTTTGGCCACGCATTAAAATTTTTAAGGACTTATAAATTGCAGAGTGATAACCGATAAAATGGCCCGGTTACAATTTGCCCCCAAAGTTCACATCATGCATAAGTTGCTTGAGGTGATCATCGAGCTTATTGATTAGCTCTGGAGTAATTTCCATTTGGCGGTACTTGATCCCTGAGAGGTCAAATATTTTCTTGGCCACGCGGGTATGTTCTTTTGCTTGATGCTTATCAGAGAGAAAAATAATCTCAGAGACCTTCTTACTCGCAATGAGCTTCGCGCACTCATTACAGGGAAAAAGTGTAACGTAACAAGAGCTTCCCTCTAGTGTCCGAGGTGCATGAAGAATAGCATTGGCTTCAGCATGAACAACGTAACCATACTTTGTGTTCTCTAAACCTTCCTCCAGGTCTTTAGTCCAAGGCAACTGACTCTCATCAATGCCCGCAATAAATCCATTGTAGCCCATAGAGATTTGATGATGATTACTGTCTACAAAAACGGAGCCAACTTTCGTGGAGGGGTCTTTTGAGCGAAAGCTTGCCATCATCGCTTGTAACATAAAGTATTCGTCCCAACTGAGGGCCGCTTGAGGGTTAATTTCCATGGGGGCCACCTTCTTCTACTTTTGTTAATTCGTAGAGATGTTCACAGGCTTTCTTTACACCCTCGAGGTGACGAGTTTCTGCTTCAAAGCGAAGTTTGTCTTCATTAAGTCTGTCTTGAGTTGAGAGATCGTTCCTGTCTTGATGAGTTTTGAGGTTTTTGATTTCTTGATAGAGAGAAAAGATAGAAATAAATTCAGGCCCACTTTTATCTATTGAGCTTGTTAAAGGAATAAGGTTCGCTAGTCGTATGCTTGCCTCACTTACTTCACATTGCTCTTGAACAGTTGCCAAAGAAATAATACGAATACTTTCCATGAGGCTTTCTTGTCTGTCATTCTGACGCCTTTTAACATCTTCCTCTTTAAGTGTCGTAGATTTCTTAGTAACACTTAACTTTTTGAATTGAAGGTAAACAGCGTAAGACAAAAGAGGGATGATAATGGCAAAAGCAGCAAAGAAATAATTCGCATTATCTTCAATTAAGCGCCACATCTTTAAGAGCTTGGACTTGGCTTAGAGGTATTTTTCTTTCTAGGCCCTTTTCTTTTAAAGTTTTTGCGATTGTTACTAGTATTACTTTTGCTATTTTTATGGCGGTGATGTTTTTTCTTACCTTTTTTACGATGACCACCGGAACTAGGTGGCTCATTTTTAATAAGGTTTCCGCTATTTTCAGATAGATTTTCTTTTGCCACCATTTTTGCAGACTTGAGTTGCTTTATCGAATGAGAGCGAAGACTTCGTGTTTTCCAGTCTTGGAATTCTCTAAGAAAGTAGTGTTTAAGAATTTCTGTCTCTTTCGCAGGCTTTAGGCTCTTTGGAGCAGAATCAAGATCAAAGACAGCTTGGCCAGAAATGAAGGCATGACCATTAAGCTTGCCACCAGAGAAGAAGTGACAGGAGAGCTCGTCATCATCTCTACCAGGACCCATTACCACAAAGTGATCGTGGGGATAAGTTGCAAAACAGCGAACTTTTGCCCGAATAGTTTTCTCTCTTTCTTTCTTTAATCGATTGATGAGTTTATGGTCTTGCTGGTCGATATAAGCAAACTCTTGCTTCTCGACATCATCAAGCTGAAGTTTAATCCAATAAATAGCATCATCTTTATTTTGAGAAATAAAGAGTAGATCGCCTTGTCCTTTGAAAAGGGGATAAGCCTTTAAGGAAAAAGGGTTTTCTTTAAGAAAAACTCCCCAGGAGTTATTTCTTTTTTCAAGATTGATTTCAGGATTCAGTTTAAAGATAAAGTCTTCTTTTTCTCTCATCGCGATGAGAGCATCTTTAAAAGGAGTAATTTGAAGGTCGTCAATTGTGCGCTCATAGCGCTCGACAAAACGCTCAATATAACGAGGAACATCTTTTGTGAGGTTCTCAAATCTCTCAACAAGTATAGTCTCTCCCTCACTACTGAAGTGAACGAGACCAGGAGTTGGCTTTAGGTCTTTATAAAATCCAAGGTCTAGTCCTGGATGAACTTTTCTAAGCTTAGTCAGAGAGGGCCCATCTTCAGGATGAGTGCCTTTTGATTCATAATAAGTTTTTTGAAATAGCTCAGCACAAGCAACAGCGTCATCCATTGCACGATGATTAAAGGCAAGATCAATTTCAAGGATCTGACAAAGGCTCTTGAGGTCATATTTCCCCAGTTCAGCGTAGTGTTCCTTTGCTAAAGCCAGAGTACATTTTGTTTTTCTCAAAAGTTCAGTGCCAAGTTTTTCAAATTCCTCTTGAAGAAGAGCAATATCAAATTCAACGTTGTGAGCGACGATGGTGCAATCGCGAGTGTACATCTCCAGGTCTTCGGCGATTTCAAAGAACTTGGGTGCAATGTCTAACTCTTCCTTAGTTATACCGGTAAGTTCAAGAATGTCTGTAGGGACTTCAACCTCTGGGTTTACTAGCGTTGAAAAAGAATCCTTCAATACGAGATCGTAGCCGTCATCTTCAAGGATTAACACGGCTATTTCAATGATACGATTTCTCGGTTTTGTTGAGGATGCTTCAAGATCAACGACAGCAAAGCGTCGGTTCCCATCCGTCTGATTTTCGAGCATGGGTCACTATAATTCGTTCTCTAAAGTGTGCCAACTGGAAAGATGTTAATTAACGTCATTTTTAAGTCTTGTGCAACTAGTTAATTAGGGGGGCATAGAGCTTCTTTGCACGGCCATAATCAACTTCAGTCGCATGCTCTGGTGCTTCAAAGCCATCACCAAAGATATTCACCATGGAATAATCCTGATTTCGACTGAAATTAGTTGAGCTATAAATCATAATAGTATTAAAGGAGAAGGGTCCAAGGGCTTCTGAAAAGCCACCACTATAGAGCTGTTCTGGAAATTTCTCAAATTGTGACCAGTAATCTTCTTCAATATTTTCCCAAAGAATTTTTACATGGTTGTCTCGGTCAAAACGGTTTTGCTCATGGAAAAGTCCAATAACGTGGAATATTTCGTGACACATTTCGGGGTAGCCACAGCCGGGGCTCAAGGTCACCTTACTATTATCATTTAAATATCCTACTTGAGCTAAGCAGTGTTCCTCACCAGCTAAAAACTCAACGTAGTGCTTATGCTTTGACGGATTAAATTGAACAAATTGAATAGAAGTTTCATCTTTTAACTCTTTAAAAAGATTCCCAAGCGCTTCTTTTTGGACTTGTAATATGTCTTCTTTAATAATGTAAGGAATGATTCCTTTCGGCCAAAGCTTTGGCTTCGCAACTTTTAGCTCTTTTTTTCCACTTTTGTAATCATTTATAAACTTAGCATCTCCAACAATAATGTCACCATAGGCAACAAGTTTACCTTCGCGAACAGAAATAGTGGTCGGGTAAAGATTACCAAGTTCATCACTTATAGGGATGTGCCCATCTTCAACTGGGAGACTACTTCCACTTTTACCTTGGTATTTCGTTTTAAGAACTTGAGGCTGTTTAAGTTTTTGAGAGGAAGAGGGTAATGGCTTTTGAGATTTATTTGTATGAGGACTTCTCTCTCTCAAGGCGACTTTCTTCCTTAATGGTTTTGTCTGATTTGAATTTATCGATTGAGTACTTTTGCGGAAAATCATCCAAGAGAATGAGGCAATAAAGATTACAAAGGATAGGATGGATGTTCTCTTCCAGTTCATAAAAATCTCAAATTATTTTCAAAAAAAAGGCCCAGCATTCGCTGGGCCAAACCTTTAGGTATTTTAAGTAACTCTTCTTTGTAATTAAAGAAGAGGTGCAATAACAAGTGCTACGATACTCATAAGCTTAACGAGGATGTTCATCGCTGGGCCTGAAGTATCTTTGAATGGGTCACCAACAGTGTCACCAGTAACAGCAGCTTTGTGAGCTTCTGTACCTTTTTTCTCACCTGGAATATGACCTTGCTCGATAGCTTTCTTGGCATTATCCCAAGCACCACCAGCATTTGACATGAAAAGTGCAAGAAGAACACCAGTAACAGTTGCACCAGCAAGCATGCCACCAAGTGCTTCTTTACCAAGAACGAATCCTACAACAACCGGAGCAAGAACAGCGGTTAACCCTGGAAGAATCATTTCCCTTAGTGAAGCATTCGTCGCAATGGCGATACATCTCTGTGTATCTGGCTTGCCAGTTCCTTCCATAATTCCTGGAATTTCACGAAACTGACGTCTTACTTCCTCAACCATTTCTTGAGCTGCTTTTCCAACGGAGTTCATTGTGTTTGCACCAACAAAGAAAGGAAGTACGCCACCGATGAAAAGACCGATAACAACTTGAGGAGTCATAATATTAATTGTTTCAAGACCTACAGCAGAACTATAAGCAGAGAACATTGCAAGAGCAGTCAGGGCCGCAGAACCAATGGCAAAACCTTTTCCAACAGCAGCTGTTGTATTTCCGATAGCATCAAGGCCATCAGTAATAGCTCTAACTTCTGGTCCAAGCTCACTCATCTCAGCAATACCGCCGGCATTATCAGAGATTGGTCCGTAAGCATCAACAGTCATTGTTACGCCAACAGTAGCAAGCATACCAACTGCAGCGATACCAATTCCGTAAAGACCCGCAAAGTGATTAGCGAAGTAGATCCCTAAACAGATAAGAAGAATTGCTGGAATACATGAGTACATACCAACAGCAAGACCTGCGATGATATTTGTTGCAGGGCCAGTTTTACCAGCTTCGGCAATACCTTTCACTGGAGCGAATTCACCAGCCGTATAATACTCAGTCGCAAGTCCAATAAAAAGACCAACAAGAGAGCCAAGAACCATTGCATAGAATGGGCCCATGGCATAAGTACCAGCACCAAAAGCATTTTCAGAAAATCCCATGGCTTCAACAGCAAAGTATGATCCACCAAAGAGACCAACGAGGCCTACAACTGGGGCCAAACGAAGGGCCCAAGCAGGATCAACACCTTTGAGTAGTTGCATGGAAAGAATTCCAATAACTGAAGCGATAAGACCAATTGTTATAATAATAAGAGGGAGAGTAACGGCACCAGTTGCAGCAGCGTAAGTAGAGCCGATGAACATTGTTGCGATTACTGAACCAACATATGATTCGAAAATATCTGCACCCATACCAGCAGTATCACCAACATTGTCACCAACGTTGTCCGCGATAGTTGCAGGGTTTCTTGGATCGTCTTCTGGAATTCCAGCTTCGACTTTTCCAACGAGGTCAGCACCAACGTCAGCAGCCTTGGTATAAATACCACCACCAACTCTGGCAAAGAGAGCGATTGAAGAAGCACCCATGGCGAAACCATTAAGAGCTTCGATTGTTGAAGCACCAGCGAGCCACTTGTAGAGCATAGAAACTCCAAAGAGTCCTACTGAAGCAACGGCCATTCCCATTACTGAACCGCCATAGAAGGCAACAGAGAGAGCCTTACCTTGACCACTTTGAGCAGCAGCTTCTGCTGTTCTTACGTTAGCCTTAGTCGCAGCTTTCATTCCAACCCAGCCGCAAAGCATAGAGGCAAGAGCTCCGATGATATAGCAAACAGCCGTATCTCTACCGAGATTAAAACCGAGGAGGCCAGTGACTATTGCGAGGAAAACGGCGAGGATGCTGTATTCTTTTCTAAGAAAAGTCATAGCACCGTCTTCGATGAGGTCAGCAATACCTGTCATTTTGGCATTACCTGCTGGTTGCTTAACGACCCAAAAATAAGTCGCCATGGCAAAGAAAAATCCGGCTGCGCCGATAAAGGGGCTCGCGCCTAGAAAACTTGCTGCAGATTCCATTAGAATCAACTCCTTTCATGACTGTCTGAAATAGACGGTTAATATTCTCAAACGAGTTCTTTGAACATCGAATTTTTTAAAAAAACGTAACAATAATGAGTGATTAGATTTATCATGGACATTAAGATGCGTAAAACTTTAATTTAAAGGACGGGCTTTGCCAGAAACTAATGTTGCGCCCCGTAAAAATTCTCTCTCCCTCATTTTTGCAAGTTTAAAAATGGCATTGGCGACTTTTTCAAGTCGAATTCTTGGCCTTGTGCGTGAGCAAGTGATGGCCGCAACTTTTGGGGCTTCTGGAATCACTGATGCTTTCACTGTAGCTTACCGAGTACCCAACATGTTACGCGACCTGTTTGCCGAAGGCGCTTTTAGTTCTGCCTTCGTTCCAATATTTACTAAAGCAAGAATTGAATCTGAAGAAACCGCGAGAACACTCTTGTGGTCTATGGGGATTCTCTTATCCCTCATCACTTTAAGTGTAATGGGGATTGTTATCATCTTTGCTCCGGAAGTTGTGGAGCTGATGACCGATAGTGATTTTGTGGCGGACCAAGAGCGCTACCTTCTCACGGTGCAAATGGTAAAAATAATGGCGCCCTTTTTAACACTTATATCTTTAGCCGCTTTGTTTATGGGTGCTTTGAATTCTCTCAAGATGTTCTTTGTGCCGGCCCTTGCCCCGGCCTTATTTAACATTGTTATGATTGCCTCAATGATTGGTTTACCCTCTGTTTTGATTGCACGAGGTCACCATCCAGCTCTTTCTTTGGCCTTAGGAGTAATAGGTGGAGGAATTGTTCAGATGGGTCTTCAGGTTCCTCTCATTTTTGCTAAAGGCTTTGGGCCTACGGGCAATTGGCAATTCTTTGGTCCTCTCACGAAGTCCATTCTCAATAGACTGGGGATAGGGACTATTGGCATTGCCGCGACGCAGATAAATGTCCTCATCACAACTATATTAGCAACGGGGACAGTTATAGGAGCAGTGTCATGGCTTACTTATGCCTTTAGGCTTTTTCAGTTTCCAATAGGAATCTTGAGTGTCAGCATCGCCGGCTCGAATTTGGTCCACTTCTCTGAAGCTTGGAAGGATAATGATGGTGATGAGGCAAGGCGATTATTAAAGACCAGTTACAATATGAGTTGGCTGGTTATTGTACCGGCTTTTGCCCTTCTTATGTCTCTATCTTTGGAGACGGTTCATCTTGTTTTTGAAAGAGGTGCCTTTGAAAGAAGTGATACTCTCAACTCGGCAATGGCCTTGCGCCAGTATCTATGGGGGCTCCCTTTCTACGGTCTATATAAAATTTTCGCTCCCACCTTTTTTAGTATTGATCGTCCTAAGGTACCCGTGTTTATTTCCATCACCTCAATAATCGCTAATATTATTTTCTGTTTAATTATGGTGCCAAAGTATGGTTTCTCTATCCTCGCCCTTGGCACAAGTCTTTCGATGCTGCTTAACTGCACGCTTCAGGCAATCTTTCTCAATAAATATCTAGAACTTGGTTTTGCCTTCTTTTTTAATATTCGCCTTTTTAAGTTTCTCATAGCAGGCGGGTTCTGCTTCTTTGTGACCGATAGTTTACGAGGAAACTTGTATCTCTTGGGTGATGGTTTAATCCAAAGAGGGCTTGGATATTTTGCCTGTTGTGCAGCAGGTGCACTATGTTATTTTCTTCTTTTAGCGATTTCTGGTGAGGCTAAACTTTTGAAGAGATTAATTAAAAAGAAATAAATTGTTGATTTTAGTGCATCTTCTTCTTGTAGGAATAATCTCAATTAGATAGACTGACTATTGTATGTTACTTTAGCCCTTAGGGTCATAAGGATGTGTTCATGAGAACTGACTTCGATACACTTCGAACTCTAGCAATTTATACGGTCAACCTTCTCGCTGAGAATGAAGTGATCGAATTTGATATCACTCACAGAGAAGCACTTGTTGAGGCCATGGCCACTGAATATGGAGTTAGTTTTGCGACTGACGAAGATATTAGAGATCAGGCAATCGAAGAAGTCGAAGACAAGATGGGTGCAGATAATCTTCCAGAGGACGTTTTAGAATCTGAAATGTTTAATCATGCGAGAAAAGAAATTATCAAATCCTTTTCAGGTGAAAATATCTCAGGACTTTACCTTGTAGAGTCTCTTCATCAAGCCGCTAATAGAATGACTCAATTTCTTATGGATTGTGAGATGATTGATGATGTCTTTGGAACAGATGAAGAAATTCATGCATTTCTCGTTAGAAAAATCAGAAATTTCTCAACCAAGAAAAACTAAAAAAATAATTCTTTCTTGGACTTACTTTAAATACAGAAATGATTGTCTCTTACGTGAAGTTGCGTATCTTTAATGACAAAGGATTATCCCTCATAGCTCAGGTTTAACATCATATATTCAAAGTATGGCCCTTCGACAAGGCCGTTTAGGACAGAGGAATGGCTGGTGGCAAAGAGAGTCTCTCTGTTTTTGAGGTCTCTAACCAGGAAAGCATCAAGATAGCATCTTTCTATTCCATGTTGAGTTGCGGTTCCTTCAATGCGAACAATTTCTAAGTTACCAGCAATCACATCTTTGGAGTCTTTAAAATCCTCTGGCATCAATATATCTGAACTTTCAAGATCAAAGATCATTCCCAGTTCTTCAATGCGGTCTTTAAAGTCTTCTTCAATACTCTTGTTGGTCAGGCTTTCCTCTTTTTGAAGACAGCACTTCCAGTCATATCGCGTATCTGTTCTCTCCCACACTAGCTTTAAGGGGCTCTCCTCAACGAGGGTCCACCAAGAAGGAGTAGGGAATTTAAACTGATGAAACTTCTTCCACTGGGCGTTCTCTATAAAGGTATCCTTTTCTTCCGCCACGACAATCAAAGTGTAGAAAAGGAGCAGAATAATAATGAATAGGATGGTCCAGCTAAGCCAGTGCTCGTAAAACATTGTTCCCCATGTATGGCTTAGTTTCCCGCCCATTGGCAACTTGATAATTGTAATTGGTGTCGTGATTATAATGACTTAGGTGGGTTTCGAGAAAACCAAGTGCTTAAGTCTAAAGTAATTCAAAAGGTTCTCCGATAAAACGTATGAGATATAGCGGACTTAAGTCCAGGTGAGATGAATTGGAGCCAATTATGAGGTTTATTCAGCGAAAAAATATGACTCTATTAGCACTTATGCTTCTAACGATGTTTGAAGTTCAGGTGTTTGCTAATCGTTTTGAGGATTGTGAATACATTAATCCCAATCGATTTAAGACGGAATATGAGGCATGTCTACGGGTTGAAATTGCAAGTGGAATGGATGGAGTTGATTGTGTTGAATGTATATTCAATCAACAAAAAGAAACAAACCCCTGGGTTGAGGCCCTTGGAATTGTTGCTGGGCCATTGGCGTATTTCGGATCTGCTTACGTGGGTGCAAATTTTGCTTACAAATCTCAAAAGGAATGGGCTGGAGCTTATGAAGCAGGACACGCTGGGTGTACCTCTCGTTTCAACTCATATCTCGATTATTCAATTACCAGAGGAGCAAATCCTATACTTCCCGATCAAGCACAAGGGCTGATGAATTCCTGTAATGGTTCTAGCTTAGGTCAGTTTGCAGGTTATGGCGGAGGCTATGGAAATGGCTTTGGCGGTTCTGGTAACCCTTATATTGGAGCGGGATATTCACCTGGCTTTATGGGTGGAATGATGGGGCCTGGTTTTGGTCTCAGTGGTGGAATACAAATTGGCGGAGGTCTCGGTGGAGGCTTCGGCGGCGGCGGCTTCGGTGGTCCTGGCATGGGTGGAGGCTTTGGCTTTCCCGGTGGCGGCATCGGCGGTGGCTTTCAAATCGGTGGCGGAATTGGCGGTGGACTCGGTGGCGGCGGCTTTGGCGGTCCTGGTTTCGGCGGTGGTTTTGGTATGCCCGGTGCAGGCTTTGGAATGGGCTACGGTATGGGCGGCGGAATGCCTGGCGGTGGCTTTGGAATGGGCTATGGCATGGGCGGCGGAATGCCTGGCGGTGGCTTTGGAATGGGTGGCGGAATGCCCGGAATTGGCGGCGGACTTTATATTGGCGGTGGCTTAGGAGGCGGCCTTGGCGGCGGTCTCGGTGGCGGCGGCTTCGGCGGTGGCTTTGGCGGAGGATTACCTTATCCTGGTCTTGGCGGCGGCATTAATGTTGGAATTGGAACACCTGGTTTTGGTTACCCTGGAGCTGGTGGTGGAGCGATGATGTGCTTCTCTGCTCCTTGTCCTGGTGCTGGTGGAGTCTTTGGCTTTCCTGGCGGCGGCGGCGGAATTGGCGGCGGCTTTGGTGTCGGTGGCGGTATGGGTGTACCCGGTGGCGTCTTTGGCGGACCAGGTATGATCGGTGGCGGTATGGGTCTCGGAGTTGGCGGTGGAACGCCATATCCTGGTGGATTCTACGGCGGCGGTATGCAAGGTGGCGGTGGAATGCAAGGTGGTGGCGGTTGGATGCCTGGTGGTGGCTACTTTGGAAACACAGGTGGCTTTGCTGGAAATCAATACTGGCAACAGCAGCAACAACAGCAACAACAAATGATGCAACAGCAGCAGTCTCGTTCAAACTTTGGTAATTATATTAACCGTTCTAATTACCAGACAAGTATGGGGGCGGCTCAAGGGCTTTATAATAATTATCTGCAAGCCGGTCAGCAATATGGCCAAGCAGCTGCAGGTATTCAAGGTGCCTATGGATATGGTGGTCAAGGTTATGGCGGATTCATGGGTGGCACTCCTTACGGAGCTGGTAATCTCGGTGCAGGATTTTCAATCGGTGGTTATGCAGGATTTGGCTTTTAGAATTTAAAAATTGATACAGCAGAATAAAAAATAAGCCCCTCATCTTTTGAGGGGTTTTTTTATTTATTATGGATAAGAGTTTTAATGTCGTGGCGAAAGATAACCTGAATTTTATCCGCATCAATAAGTTTGTCGATTACGCCAGGGCCAAATTTTGGGTGATCAATAATGTCACCAAGTTCAAATTTTATTTTGAGGGAATACTTTTGAGACTTAGATGAAGAGCTTGCTACCTTTTCCATCCAAATGTCTGAGATAGAGTCAGATGTCGTCGTCTTTTTAACGGTCTTTCCTCTTTTGGTTTTTGAAGCCTTAACATTTGAAGGGTCTTTGTAGACATGAGTACCTTTACAGGTCTTACATGTGACTTTACCAATGGTTGTGTCACTTTTCATGGTCACGATGAGATGGGCCAATGTGAGTTTACATTTATTGCAATACGAGAGAACTTCTTTACCAACACCCAACTGACTCATGAATATCCTTAAAATTAGAGAAAATGCTACGACGCCCTGTTAAAAGCCATTCTAAGCTAATGGAGCCCATGGCCAATGTAAAGACGGGTTGCATGTATTAGAATAGAGGAAATTCAAGGAATGACTATTTGAAAAAGGAATTAAAGAGCCCCAAGCTCCTGAAATTACAAGAGAAGTCTCGCTCTCTTCCCAGTCGGCCGGGCTGCTACCTCATGAAGTCATCAAGTGGTGGTGTTCTTTATGTGGGGAAAGCAAAGAACTTAAAGTCTAGAGTTTCTAGTTATTTTCAAAACTCAGCAAAATCTCCGAAGACAGGAATCCTTGTCGGCCATATTCGCGATTTTGATTTCTTTTTAACTGATACTGAAGCCGAGGCTTTGGTCTTAGAAAATAACCTCATAAAAAAGCATTCACCAAAATATAATATTATGTTGAGGGATGATAAATCCTATCCCTACGTAACGGTAAATAAGACCGAGCCTTTCCCAAGACTCCTTTATCAAAGAAAAGTAAAAAGGGGTGAGGGGAGATTGGTCTATGGTCCCTTTGTTCACGGCACTGGTATAAGTGAGGTTTTGAGGATTATTATAAAATCTTTTCAACTAAGAGATTGCACTTTAAGGGAGTTTAATTCGAGAAAGGAGCCCTGTCTTCTTTATCAAATCAAACAATGTAGTGCTCCTTGTGTTGGTAAAATATCACAAGAGGATTATGAAAGGGATTTAGAAAATGCTCTGAACTTCTTTGAAGATAAAGGCCGCAGAAGCCTAGGAATTCTCAAGGAAAAAATGAAGTTCCTTGCTGAGAGTGAAGAGTTTGAGCACGCGGCAATGATAAGGGATAATATCGACATTCTAGAGCGCTTTCTTGCCTTTTCATTGCCGCAAAATGCAGAGATCCCTGGAGATGTAAAAGACGTCGACATACTTGCTTATCATGTTGGAGAGGTGGAAGTGGATCTCTCCGTTTATATGGTGAGAAATAACTTACTCCTTGGAAATAAGAACTTTCACTTTCCTCTGATTGATTTTAATGAGGAAATTGAAAGTGAAGTTTTGAACTTTATTTTTCAATATTATAGCTCGGGTAATGAGTCTCTTCCTGAACTTTTGGTGGCAGACTTCACGAAGAATAATCAAGATCTCATTAAAGAAGCTATTAAGACCTTAGGGAAACTTCATGTTGTTAAGCCTCGCTCAAAACGTGGAGATTTCTCTTCACTGATGAAGCTCACCAAAGAGCATGCCAAAGAACATCAAAGAGTTCGGGTGACAAATCAAGACTCAGTATATGTTGGCCTTAATAAGCTTAAAGAGCTTCTCGGTATGAGAGAAAGGCCAGTGCTTCTTGAGTGCTATGATATCGCTATTTTCCAAGGAAAGTCGCCTACAGCAGCACAAATTGTATTTAGAGATGGTGTTCCCGATAAGAAGTCATACCGACATTTTAATCTTGAAGAAAGAGAGGAGGGGAATAACGACTATGCGATGATGAAGGAAGTGCTAAGTCGAAGAATTGATAACGGCAACCTCCCAGACGTTTTCATCGTGGATGGTGGCAAAGGTCAATTGAGCACCTTTCTTGCGGTCTTAGAGGAAAATAAAATCGATATCCCAGTATGTGCTATTGCAAAGGCAAAGACTAAGGGAAGCTTTGATAGTTCTCAAATTGAAGCGAGTGAGGAGCGACTATTTATTCCTGGTCGTAGTAATCCGTTTTTCCTGACTAAGAATAAATCTCTTTTTAGAATCATCACCACAATGAGAGACGAGGCGCACCGTTTTTCTCGCAGACTTCACCATAAAGGTGAGAAGAAGAGAGTAATGTCTTCTTGGGTTGATCAAATTGAAGGTGTAGGGCCTAAGAATAAGAAAATTATATTAGAGAATTTAGAACATTCTCCGTCAGAACTCTCAAGGATGGATCCGGATGAGATTGCTACTCACCTTAAAGTTTCAAGGAGAATAGCAATCAATATCTTAAAGGTTGTAAAGCCTAGTTAAGAACGTGGATTAGCTTTTTATTACCGCCACCACACTCAGGGCAGCGAGCTGTTTCCTGAACGTAGAGGTTTTTGTAATCAGAAAGATGGGTAAAGATGAGCTTTCCGCCACAAATTTTACAATCATCTATTTGCTTTCTAACTTGGCCAACGTCGCCAAAGTATTCTTCGAATTTTTCAAACTTGAAATCGACCTCTTTAGTCATGGTCGTTCTCCTCAAATTTAAGGGGTCTATGACCCGTTGCAGGTATACTATATTTCGACGGTTTACGCTTACATCTTTACAAGTGCCCTCATGAGTGGGATTTAAGGGAAAGGTTTACCCTAAATAGATAAAATTAATACAAAGCAATATAAAGTAGAGTAATAGTGTCAGATATAGATTATCACGAGCTCCGGTCCAATCTTAAGGACTCCATCAAAAGAGATGGCGTTCCCTTTCCGAGCTATGCAGAAGCCCTCTTTTCTCAAGTATTTGTCTCTCGTAAGCCGATTTCGGTCACCTGGAAGAAAGAAAGTTCAAAGGCTAAGTCGGAACCACCTGAGTTTAATAGAGGTCCTTCTGTTGCTACAAAGGAAAAGCCTCCGGAAATAAGCGAGAGAAAGGAAGTTTTCGAAGCTTTAGAGAAGTTCGTCGATAAGTCTCAGGATGAAAAAGCCTCGAGTGAGGTCTCTTTCCCAGGTGGTACGATTGCTAAGAAAGAACAAGTATCAGAAGGGACTATTTTTAAGTCTACCTTAGAGTCATCTGTATGGCCTAAAATATACAGTGAGAGTGGATTGCTAAATGCTGATTCAAGTAACTTTCACGTCAAGGTACTTTTCATAGGCGAAAGTCCAAAAGACTTTAATGAAGAGGAATTGGGAACAGATTTGTTGTCGAAAATGATAAAGGCGATGAAGCTATCTCCAGATGAGTTCATTAAGGTCTTCATCACTAAGGACCAAGAGCAAGCTCAAAAGGAATGGGAAACAGTTCTCTCACACCTACCTGAGGGAAATGAATTCATCGTTGTGAGCTTAGGTGCCCTCGCCACCAATATTACTTTGGGGCGAAAAGAGAGATTGTCGCGTGTTCATGGGCAAGTCTTTTCCAAGCAATTGAAAGGGCATGAGCAGGATTCTATTGTTCATATTTACCCGGTATTTCATCCAGATATTCTTAAAATCAACCCAAATATGAAGCGTTCTGCTTGGATTGACCTACAAAAGGTCATGGGCCACCTGGCTAAGAGTATTTAATTACTCGGTCATTGAGATTTTTCCTAAAAAACATTAAACTAACCTTAAGAGTTGTTACCTAATTCTTTTTCTATTTAGGCTAGGTAAACCAAAACCAGGAAAGGTTTTGTGATTGTTTGGAAGGATTCCTTTGAAGTTTAGATTTAGCTTGTTTATCACACTATGTTTTTTGATTGCCAGTAGTTCGTCCGCGAGTATCGCAAAAATCTATGGTCAAGAAATTAATGTCAACGCAAATGAGACCAAGCCTGAATTTAGGAGCGAACCTCAGATTAGAGTAAGAGTCCAAAAGTCTTTAAGGGATGTTTTTATTACAGGAACTGATCTCAAGAGAAAGTTTCACCCCAATAACTCCACTCAAGTTTTTCAAGGTCGCAAGGTTATTAAATTTAATTGTAAAAACTTGAAGAGAGCGAGTAATTTTAAAAAGCCTATCCTACTCGCTTCCCTTGGTTCTAGCACCGGCCTGATATCACTAGCAAAAGAAAAGTTTAAAGGTCTACTTCATGTTGTGACCTCTCGTAAGAATGATAGTTGTGATGTTATTCATGAGACAAATATAGAAACCTATATTTCAAGCCTTCTTGCTCGTGAGATGAATTCTGTCTGGCCTATTGAGGCGCTAAAAGCTCAAGCTGTGGCAGCTAGAAGTTATGCTCTTCATAAGATGAATAGTGGCCAGGTAAAGAAGCTTGCAGGTCATGAGACTTTTTATCACATTGAAAGTTCTGAAAAACATCAGGTAAGTGGTAATTACTTTGATGGTAATACTAATACTGAACTCGCTGCGAATCTCACAAGTGGCTATGTTTTATTAGACGATAAAGGTAAATTAAATCCCATTTTCTTTCATGCAAAGTGCGGTGGTAAAACGCTAAGGCCAGAACAGGTGTGGCAAAATCCTTTGAGTGGTTATAGAGCTGTGAAGTGTCCATTCTGTAAGGGGCATGGCCAGAAGGATTATGTAAATTCAATTTCTCTAAAGCGATGGAGAAGTTTCATAAACTGGTCAAAGAAAAAGGGGTATTTGAAGTTAATAGAAGCGAGTGATGTTTTAAAAGAACCTCGAATTATCCCAGGCAGAATCTATAGTCGCTATATTAGGTTTTATTTGGGAGAGAGAATGTACACCCTTAAAAAGGGACTCCTGAGAAGATACTTCGGGCGATTTATTGTACCCTCAAATAATTTTAAAATAGATTTAAGCAATAATAAGATCGTTCTTAAGGGAAGTGGCCTAGGCCATGGCGTTGGGATGTGTCAGCTAGGAGCACTTGATTTAGCAAAGAAAGGCTGGGGGTATCAAAAAATTCTTGCCCACTACTTTCCAGAGCATGAGTTGAGAAAAGTATATTAATGAAAACTATTCTACTATTAATATTATTAACCCTAACAGAGGCAAGCGCCTTCACTATTCTGATCGACCCCGGTCATGGTGGTGAAGATAATGGCGCCAAGGCTCGTTACTATTATAAAAAGAATAAGTGGAAAATTATCAATGAGAAAGACATTGCTCTATCTCTTGCTAAGAAAATTCACGCCAACCTTGAATCAGAAAAGTTCAATAGTTATCTGACAAGAAGTGTTGATCGAACGGTTACTCTTGCAGAGAGAGCAGAGCTAGCAGAAAAGATTAAGGCGGACCTCTTCATTAGTGTCCATATAAACTCTTCAGAGGAAAATAACCCTCGAGGTTTTGAGACGTATTATTTGGATAATCACAATGATTCAGCAATTGAGAAAGTTGAAAAAGTAGAAAATAAGGACCTTGAGGGGGAAGCGCTTATTGTTAATACAATTTTAACAGATTTAGTGATTGAAAGAACTGTTAAAAGTTCAAAAGGACTTGCGACGAGTATTCATAATCGGATTCAAAAACTTGTTGGCAGAAAGCATAAGCTTGTCGATCGAGGAGTTAAACCAGGACTCTTCTATGTACTGGCCCTTGCGAAAAGACCTTCAATTCTTTTGGAAGTGGGCTTTCTTTCAAATTCTAAAGAACTGAGAAAGCTACTTGATGAAAAATTCCAGGAAGGCTATGCAAAAGCCGTAGCGAAAGGGATTAAGGATTATCTTAAAAGCCAATCAAAAATCGAACCCTCTTTACTCTAGCTCACTTTTTAAAATGAGGAGCGAAGTTCTCACCCCACTCCTCACTTTGGAGAGTAGAGAGTGGTCCCAATTCCATGGGACCGAGAGTTTTAATTATAAATTATTAGTAGCAACCACCGTTTACTGACTGGAAGTTAACTGGCACGTACTGTCCATATGCAGGGCTTGCAAATTGGATAATACCACTAGATACATTTCCATTATTAAGTTGGACATTCATTGCGCTGAAGTTTGTCATACCAGCATTATCTCCAATATATTGTCCATAGTGATCACCATAGTTACAAAATGATGTCGCGATATTGTAAGCGACTTGGTTTCCATTGGTGACCTTACTGATAAAGATAAGGTCTCCATTACAAGACTTCCCATAGTAAACACCTTGAGTCGTTCCTGAAACTGAACCAGAAGCCATCTGACCATTGACGACATCGGGTGAATTTTGGCCCGTTGTGTATCCATAACCGTAATAGCCACCATAATTTTGACCTTGAACGGTAAATGTTTGATCAGTCATTCTTCCTTGCTGACATTGGGTTTGGCTTTTTAAGCTTTCCCATTGCTGAAGGTTTCCTGAACCGCCACCTGTGTTTGGATTACCAAAGATAGGACTATTATTTCCTACGTTTGTTCCACTTACGGCAGAATTGGTTTCATTTTTGTTGTCGTCTGAACCACACGAAGTAGCCAGAACGGCGGCGATTGAAAATAGAACAATCTTTCTCCCCACCGATTTCATTTGTTGTTTCGATAACGTTTTCATCTCTCTCTCTCCTGTTAATTAAGAAAACATTTTAAAATTGTGTACTGAATACGTTGCATAAGGTGTGCCAATCTTGTGGAATAGGGGATTGAACACATACTTAACTATGGACTACGTGTTTTTAGTGACTTAGCCGTGTTCCTCTTGTTTTTCTTATTGATAGATATGTCTTGGGCTGTAGGAATTTCAACTGGTGTAAAAACTTTAAACAGTCTTAGGCTCTCGCATTAGTCTTAAATTTGCAGGAAATTGACAGGAAGATGCTACTGCTTTGGCACAAGAGAGCCGACTTTAAGAGAAGATTGTTAATAAAAAAGGAAGCTTTTTCCGTGAGGTAATAAGTGTTTGAAAACACTATAATGAAAGAGCATATAAAGAGAGAGGTTTACGTTATGGCCAAAATAAAGGGCCAATCTATTATCTATTTAAGCCACCTAAAGGATCGCTGGCGTCGTCTTTGGAAAGACGAGGAGGCTAAGTTCCGGATTGCTACAGCTCTTAAAATGACTGCAATCCCTTTTATGTCCTTTATTATCATGTCAGCTCTTTTTTGGTTGTTACTAAAGATGAATTTTTCTTTTTTCAAAGCCAATGAGTTTAGAGGAATAGAAGCATTTGAAGAGGTTTTCTTTCACTTTATTAATCAAGCGTTGCTTGAAGTCATTCCTTATGCGGCTCTTTTAATGGTTTTTGTTAACTTAACGGCAATATACGTTTCAGATATTTTATTAAGACCTTTTAGACTTATTGGAGAGTATTGTGAGGGTCGAAATAATAGCAAAGATGTTTCTTATAACCCTGACTTCTTTACGGATCTAAAGCTATTAAGCCAATTTAGTGAGTACTTCTTCTCTTGCATGGAAACTGCTGAGAAAAATAACAAGCTTGGTCTTGTCGTTGTACCGAAGAAATATGTCAAAATTCATAAACCTGTGTTTGAGGCAACATTCTTTCTTCATTATGCTTTGTTTATACTCGCAAGTTTATTGGCGGTTTCTATCGCTCTCTATGCCTTTGGAAATGGGCTCCATAGTAACTTGATTGTTTTAGCAGAACAGACGCTTCCAAATAATCCTGCTATCAATTATTATTTGAGTCAGCAAAAAGAAACCATAGATGTCATGATTACATTTGTACTTGTTATCAGTACCTTTCTTTATATGGGTCTTGCTAGTCACCTTTATTATAAGGTCGCGGCACCTTCATTTGCTATTTTTGCGACGATGAGGGCATTTTTGAAAGGAAATCATGATCAAAGGGTGCATCTAATTGGGTTTTCCTATCTAAGAAATCAGACGAGAAAGTTAAATAAATATTTAGATTGGGTACAAAAATCTCTTGTTACTGATATTGTAGTTGAGAGCACAGATGAGGAATAACGAGAGAATTAGAAGTTGCTTTATTTATATACTGATACAAAATGGAAAGGGTATACCCCTAATAAACAAAAGGAAGAATAAATGAAAAAGAAATCACTATTACTATTTATGGCAATTGGCTTGGTTCTAAGCTCTTGTATGTCTGATGACAAACTTGCTGATAAATTAAAAAAAGTTCTAAAAGATAAGCCTGAGATTCTTCACGAGGTCATCAAATCTGACCCTGCAGGCTTTATGCTCGCTGTCCAAGATGCTGCGCAAAATGCAAAAGCTGAAATGGAGAAAAGAAGAAATGATGACGAGAAAAAGAAGTTTGAAAAAAGCTTTGAAGCACCACTTAAGCCAGACTTAGCAGGACTTGAGGTTCGAGGAACTAAAGGTGCTCCCATTGTCTTAGTTGAGTATTCTGATTTTGAGTGTCCATTTTGTACCAGAGGTTATGACACAGTAATGAAGTTTATGGAGAAGTATGAAGGAAAGGTTCAATTTATCTATAAGCACCTTCCTTTAAGTTTCCATGCTCAAGCGATGATTGCTTCACAGTATTATGAAGGCATAAAAATGCAAAACCCTGAAAAAGCCTTTAAGTTTCATGACGCAATATTTGCAAAGCAGAAGAAGCTTAAAAATGGTGAGCCTTTTCTTAAGGCAGAGGCAAAGAAGCTTGGCGTAGACATGTCGAAATTAGCAAAAGATATTAAATCCGATAAGGTTAAGAAACAAATTGAGGCTGATATGAAAGAAGCAGCAGAGTTTGGTATACAAGGTACTCCAGGCTTTGTTTTAAATGGTATTCCTATTAAAGGAGCATATCCGCTTAGCCATTTTGATATGATTATCGATGAGCTAAAAAAGAGAAAGCTCATCTCTCTTTAGTCAGCGATTGATTTAAAGACTATTCAAAAAAGATGGCCCAGGTAAATCCTGGGCTTTTTTGTGCTAAAATCTCAATATGTTTGAAGACACTTATAACCGTGTTATTAAGAGGCCTATTACCCGGCAAGGGTTACTTCCTAAGGGTCCTGAGGGATTAGAGACCCTCTTGGAAAGTGGAGTCACTTGTACGAGTGAGTCTGTAATCAATTCCTTTATTGAGGATCTTCGAATACTGCTAGAAGAGAATAGCGTAGTAAAGCTTATTGAAAGGATTCACGAACTAGAAAACAATATCAAGAGAGTTTCAGAAATTCATGATATTGCCTTCCTAAACTTAGATGGATTTTACCGAGACCTCTCGCCAATTCTCCTTCAAAAATACTGGGAGAATAGCAAGAACCCTATTATTAAAGAGAGTTCAGAAGATTTATTTCTCTCAACAATTCACATTGCAATTGAGGAAGAAATCTATATTTGGCAAGAAAAAATTTAAGGAATCGGCCAAAACGTCCTATTCATCGACCTTTTGAAAAAAAAATTTGTCAATCACCGTAAAATACGTAAACATTTTCTTATCACTTTAAATTACTAACTATTAGGAGTTGGAATGAACAGAAAAGAGCTAATTGAGGCTATCCTCAAAGACAAAGGTCTTAACCACTTAACTAAGAAAGATGCTGATCACTTTGTAGCAACTATGCTTGACGTAATCAGAAAAACTGTAAAGAAAGGTGACGATGTGTCTCTTATCGGTTTTGGATCTTTTTCTAAAACTCGTCGTGCTGCTAGAATGGGCGTAAACCCAGCTACTGGTGAGAAAATCAAAATTAAAGCCAAGACTCTACCTAAATTTCGTCCAGGTAAAGCTTGGAAAGAAATGATGTAATTCATCTGGATTTCAGATTTTTATAAAATGGGGCCACTTATTGTGGCCCTTTTTTATGGTGTCAACCTGACCATTTTATTTGGTTATTTCTCGTTATCGTCACTGAATTGACGCAAAAATTGTAAAAAGGATATATTTTCCTAGTGAGAGGGGTAGAAAATTCCTTCCTCTTAAAGGAAAACTTGATACCTTGAACACAGCGTGTATAATTTTTGACAGAGGGTAGGTAAATTTATCCTCAAGTCATTGCTAACAAACCAGGATGGTGAAAAATGGCCGACGCTGCAGAGCAAATGGAAGTGCAACCCCCAGCGAATAAAGTTTCTTCTGCGAAGAATCCACTTCTAACAGTGCTTGTTCTTGTAAATACAGTAGTCATGGGCGCTATCGCTTATTTTCAATTTGAAAGCCACAGTAAGCTTGCTGCTACACCTAGTGTCAGAGATGTTGTTAAAGCAGAGATGAAAAAAATGACGGGTGAAGACGGGGAGCCTCAAAATACTGGTGAGGCACAAATCGATGATGGCATTCTCTTTCCTCTCGATGGCTTTACTGCTAACTTGGCTCAAGGGGACGGTCCTCGCCGCTTTGTTAGATTAAACACTGTTTTAAAATTTTCAAAAGACTCCAATGAAGAGGAGTTTAAAAGACGTAAGGCACAGATACGAGATGCAATCATTACAACTTTGAATGCCAAGAGACCAGATGATCTCTTAAATGTTCAAGGTAAGAATTTTCTTAAAGAGGAGATCAAAGCCGCTATCAATTCATTTTTGGTAGATGGTAGTGTGATAGACGTTTTTTACGTCAGTTTTCAAATTAACTAGTTAGTGAGTTTCGCTAGCGGGCAGTAAGCAGGAAGCTTACTCAATGTTTTTTCCCAGGAGGGGGATCGTATGGCCCAGGTACTAAGCCAAGAAGAAGTTGATGCTCTTCTCAATGCCGTTAATGACGGAGAATC
>Ga0136600_1000174_pt1 | contig 34462 bp, 30 predicted proteins | sample AntRauMFilla2698_FD_104634 | JGI IMG/M metagenome (GOLD analysis project Ga0136600, IMG submission 104634) | Saline lake microbial communities from Rauer Islands, Antarctica - Metagenome Filla 2 #698 | ecosystem: Environmental > Aquatic > Non-marine Saline and Alkaline > Saline | place...
GTTGTAAATAGTTAGCGCTATAATTTTACATAATTAATATCTCACTTCCTAATATTCTTCAACTTATCTCCAATTCCTTCCGAAAATGTAACTCCTTCCATTTTTGAGAGTTGAATGTGTAGCGAATCCACCGAAATTTGGATTTCGCGAATGGATTGTGCCAGCGAGATAATCAGCAAAATGAGAGAAATTCCGAAAATCCATTTTCCTACTAAAATCAATCCCGCAAACAGCACAAACATACACACCACGCATAATAACAGACTCCAAATGCCAAATAATTGCATCTGCTTGATTAAAATAACCCGTTTCCTAAGATTTTTAATCTGACTCAGAATCCGATCATCTTCATTCTCACTATACTTTGATTGCAGCGATCGAATGAGATTGGCAAGGGTTAAAAACCGATTGGTGTAGGCCAGCAACAGTAACGAAATGGCCGGGAAAAGTAATGCTGGGGTTGTGAGCGTTAAGTCCATGGAGGGGAATTTGTTATAAATTATTTAAGATTGAAAATTAAAGATTGCTGATGGAAAGATTTACTCCACCCTTAGCACGATTCGGGAACGATGTAATCCATCCTGAGCGCGAAGCCCGCCGACTGGACGGAAAGGGTGGCGAGACGAGGTATGTATTTGGCTAATAGCTTCATTATAGCATTATTTTTCAAAGGCTTAAGCTCAGTCACATTGGTTAATTTCGTCTCATGATGCTTCGTCTGGCGGATCAGCATGGATGCCTTTTTCTATTAAAAACCTCTTCCAATCCATGCTTTTTTAATATATGCAGAGGTCTGGAGATTTCATTTTTTACGATTGTTAATTACACTTAGTCACCTTGGTTAATTTTGTCTCATCATCCTTCGACGGGCGCTTCGCTGCTCAGGATGGAGGGTTTAATTGGTTCTTTCCAGGGTAAAAAGTTTCAATTTTAAATCACTTTCAGTGCCTCATCAATTGCATTTATCAGATCGTCCACGTGCTCAATTCCCACTGATAACCTTATCAGATTTTCCGGGGTTTTGGACGTTTCTCCCTCAGTGGATTTTCGGTGCTCCCACAGCGATTCTACCCCGCCCAAACTGGTAGCGTTTGTGATAATGGAACCATTTGAAACGACCTTTTTTGTCTGCTCTTCGTTTCCCTTAATCATTAAGGAAAGCATAGATCCGTAACCGTTTGACTGTTTTAAAAATCGTGTAAGTTTTTCATCACGAAACAACGACGGGTGAATCACTTTCTCCACTCTTTCATCATTCTGAAGCCATTTCGCGATCTTTTTTGCGTTTTCTTCGTGAATACTCATTCTGGCGCTCAGTGTTTTCAAACTTCGCTCTAACAGCCAACAGTCAAAGGCCGAGGGTGTTGCTCCGAATAAAATCTGTGCTTCTGTCAACTGTTCTGAAATTTCGTTCTGATTGGTGACCGCTATTCCACTTAGTAGATCTGAATGTCCGCCCAGAAATTTGGTTCCGGAATGAATCACCACATCCGCTCCGTGCGTCAGTGGCTTCTGGAAAATTGGTGTGAGCCAGGTATTGTCAACGATGGAAAGATAATTGTTTTTATGTGCGATTTCTGAAATCTCCGCGATGTCCAGCACATCAAACATAGGATTTGAGGGCGTTTCTATCCATACAAGTCCTTTTTGTTCTTCACATAAGGAATTCAATTCTTCTGGCTGTATCAAATCCGCAATCGTCAGCGTAATTTTACCTTCCCGCTCCAATTTTTGAAGTAAATTTCTCGTCCCGCTGTACACATCTTTATGAATGATTACGTGCCTTCCGGCAGATTCCATCGTGCACACCGCGTGAATAGCGGCTAATCCCGAAGCAAAAGCGTGACCGAATGTTCCCTCTTCCAGACCAGCCACAATCTTTTCCACCTGATGTTTATTGGGACTTCCCATCCGCGAATACGCAAGTCCCTCATGATTCATCGCTCCGTTCGGGTGCTCAAAATTGGTTGCAGGGCGAATAGGCGGCGCAACATCGGGAAGTTCCCCTCGTTGATAGCCACCGTGAATCAATTGCGTTTCTGTGTGGAGTTTCTTCTTCATAAAACTGTATTTTATAAATCTGTCTGGCTGATTGATCAGTTGGAACCCAAAAGTACCATTTTAATCCCTTGCGTGTTATCAGGATTTTGAATTTACCATCTTCCCGTATTCTCAAACATCACCCCAGTGTTTGGATTTGTCTTTCTCTTCTTTTTATAGGATTGATCTCCTGTGCTCCCGATCCCAAAACACTTGAATTAGATCTCCCTGCTGATCGTGGGATGGTGTGGAATTATGATGTGCTTGAAATTCAGCGGGGCGACACCACTTTTGCAGGTACTATTCGCTCCGAAATCATTGAAACCGGAACTATTGAGGGATTAAACAACGCGGTTCAGTTTGAGTATGAGATGGATTTCGAACGCTACAAATTTACTGAACGTCCCGTACGTTTTACAGCATCCACTTACCGCCAAAATGGGGATTACATAGATATTTATACCGAATCTTATTTTGATCTGATCGATCGCACATTGGACGATTATGGGCTCGATACCATGTTTGTGGATGATAACGATCCTTTTGAAATTTGGGATGCCGCTAACGAATCCAATCAATATACTTTTTTGACGCTCAATGAGATGGATTTGGGCTGGACTCACCTTTTTTATCGGGGAGCTAATCCTGATGTGCCCGAGGAAATTCATCAGTCGTATTCATTTCCCATCTACTTTATTTACCGGCAGGATACACTCAGCGGGTCTGTTTCTCTCAAGAGCAATATTCGTTTCGATGCGTTTGATTTTGTGGAGCTTACCGACAGCACATCTATTCTTACCAATCGCATGCTGCTCACCACCTATTTCGACTTCGATTTGAAACGAAACGGAGATGATTTACCTCCTTTCAGAGCTTTAATGGAATTTTACAATTGGATGCATCCCGAGCAGGGAGTGCTCAAACGTGAACGTAAGCCCTTTGGAATCTTTGTTCCACAGCTTCCATCCCGCTATCCCATCATTGAAATTCCCGGACAGATTTGGAAATTGACGTCGGTTGAAGCATTTTCTCTTGGCTCTTGATTGAGTTGTCTGATTTTCCTTCTTAGATAATGTCAGACTAAAGACTTAAAAACGCTACAAATCTTCTAACGGACCTATGCTGAATTACATCTGGGGAGGGCTCATTGCCATCTCGCTTGTTTTTGCGCTCGGACAGGATTTTTATGATCTCGCCGCCGACACATTTCAAAATGAACAAACCTATGAACTGGAGATTCTTCCGCCAGAAAACACTCCATTGGGATCGAAAACCAACGTTTGGATAAAGTTTGCCGATTCTGAGGATTCACTCAGAGCAATCTGGCGTGCCACCGAAGACGAGCGCGCGTTGATGATTAAGGACACCAAAAATATGCCTCCAATGTGGCAAACGCATTTTCAGCATACCACGGATGAAGGCGATCCTTTCCGGGTTTCTGTCCTTTCTATCGATGAAGCTTCCCAAACGGCTGAAATTCTGCTTCCACCCGTCCAATTCACTAAAATGAGCGCCATCAGTCAGGCAGCTTTTGATATGGCAGAGTTTTCAGTGGAACTGGCCATCGGGTTGGTAGGCGCTATGGCATTGTGGCTTGGAATTATGCAGATAGCTGAGAAAAGCGGGTTGATTTTAATTTTTGTAAAGATCGTCCGCCCTGCCCTTAAATGGCTTTTCCCGGACATTCCGGAAGATCATCCCGCGCTTGGCGCAGTGAGTTTAAACCTCGCTGCCAACATGCTGGGACTCAGCAACGCGGCCACTCCAATGGGAATTAAGGCGATGGAGGAATTACAAAAACTCAATCCCGAAAAAGACACGGCCACCGACGCCATGTGTATGTTTCTGACGATGAATACCGCTTCGGTACAGCTTGTGCCGCCCGTTATGCTCGTGGCTATTATTGGTGTGGGAATTGGAGAACTGTTCTTCAGTATTCTTATTACCACCGCTATTTCGTTAACTATTGGAATTATCGGAGCCAAATGGCTCGCTCGTCGTCATCGTATTAAAGCTGAATCTCAGGAGGCATAAATTATGTTTAGTGTATTACCCATTTTTGTTATTCCCGGATTAATTGTTGGAATTGTAGCGTACGGACTCGTTAAAAAAATACCTGTTTACGAAGAGTTTGTTGAAGGTGCTAAAGAAGGATTTGAGATTGGCGTTCGAATTATTCCCTATCTCGTGGCCATTTTATTCGCCATTGGTATGTTTCGCGCATCGGGAGCTATGGACGCCTTGATATTAGCTGTTGAGCCGGTCTTCTCATTTTTCGGCGTTCCCGCTGATATTCTTCCCATGGCCATAATGCGTCCGTTAACAGGAAGCGGATCTCTGGGCGTTTTGGCTGATCTGATTAATCAGTTTGGAGAAGATTCCTTTGTGGTAAAGATCGCTTCAACCATGTTTGGTTCGACGGAAACCACATTTTATGTACTCGCGGTTTACTTCGGCGCTGTTGGAGTTAAAAAAGCACGTTATGCTGTCCAGGCCGGGTTGATTGCTGATGCAGCCGGGATTATTGCTTCGATTATTGTGTGTTTCTGGTTGTTTGGGTGATGTTGTAGAGGTAGAGGTAGAGGTTTAGACTGAGGTAATCTACTCTGATCCGCCAGCCGGCGGACGAAGAGTCGATTGCCGGGGCTTGGGATTTCTTTTCTGAAACAAACTTTGGCGCTGAGAATCATGCTCTCCTGGCAATTAACCAACCATGGCACAAAATCCTAAATCAGGAGAGCTGGATCTGCCGCCTTTTTTGTTTAGCAGTGGAAATAACCAGATCGGCAGAGACTGAGAGGATAAGGACAAGACTGATAAACAAAAAAATCCCGGAGGAATGCAACACACGGTAGCTTAAATTACGCACTAATGAACTGAAATAGTTCCGGATGGAACGCAAGCGAGGTACGAGATTCTGTTAATGCATTTTAAACAAATCATCCATCACGCCCTCTCAGTCTTCACCGATTCAATATATTGGGTCGATTTTGCTCACTCCCGGCGAATCCAGCTCTCCCGGCGTAGCTTTTTTCTGTTCTTCGTTTTTTTGGCGGGAGAGCATTTTTCCCTGACATCACATTATGTCACCATCACTCATAGCAAATATTAAGAACCTGAAAGATCTTACTGACTTTCGGGCGTTGATATTTTTTCTCAAAATATTGGATCGAAATAGCGTCTATTTATTGTTATTTTAGGTGAGATATAATCATAACACGAATTAAGACTTGTATTTATGAAGTTAGTTGACCCATCCGGAAAGGAAGTCACAAGTAAAGAGAACAAAGAAGCCGGTGAACTGGAACAGCAGTTAGGCAAAAAAACCGAACAGGTTCTCAAACCCATTCTCGATAAAATCAAACTTAGCGGGAGCCAGATTCCACAAGATCAGCTCATGCAGATCTTCTCAATGGCTCAGTCTAATCTGTTCAACCGTATGGTATTCAATCTTGCCATAAAAATGGGCATCACCAACCTCGATGAGCTGGTGTCAGAAGACGATGTGGAAGAACTGAAAACAGAGCTTTCCAACCAAATTCAGATGGTTGATTCCGAAGAGCAAAAACAGCAGATGGAAGAACAGATGAATCAATTCAATCAGGGGCCGAAGACACCGCCCAATAAGTAATTGTCTGTATTCTTAAAATTACCAAGTCCCGCTCACTCAGATGCGGGGCTTTTTTTATAATAAATCACCATTAATATTTTCTGTAACCTATTCCGTTTACATGGATTCAAGCGCATTTCCATTACAGCTTACCCCAAATAACCTTTCGAAATTAGTTGATTCTGCCTCATCTATATCGATACAGAATGATTACAAGAAGAAACTTCGTGAGAATCATCGTTTTTTACAGCACCGCCTCGATCAGGGCGACGAAATTTATGGGGTAAACACGGGATTTGGTCCATTGGTGCATAATCAAGTTTCAAATGAAGATATTCTCACTCTTCAGGAAAATTTACTTCAGCAGCTGGGATGTAATGTGGGGCCCTCACTAACCTACAGAGAATCCCGCGCTGTTCTTTTGGTGAGATTAAACGCCATTTCCCGTGGGTTCAGTGGAATTTCAGAAGAACTGGCTGAACACATTGTCAACTTCTACAATTCAGGATTAGCTCCACATTTGCAGGAATGGGGCTCGGTGGGAGCATCGGGTGATTTAGTACCGCTTTCGCGCCTGGCACGGGTATTCTTGGGAAAAGATTCTGTCATCAACAAAGACAAAACTGTTCAACCAAATTCCCAAAAGCTATTGGACGAATATGACCTTCCACCCTATCAATTGAAACCGAAAGAGGGATTAGCTTTGGTGAACGGAACGTCTTTTTCAGCAGCGCTCACCGCACTTTCTGTCCATCAACTGAATTACCTTTTTTCTAAGATCTGGCTTCCCCTTATCGCCACAAGTTTTCATCTGTTTGATGACAGTATTCAGCATTTATCAGAAAGAATCTATGATTTAAAAGCGCACGATTCCGCGAAAACAGTGGCCAAAGAGTTACGTGGATGGATGGCTCCTTTACGACCTGAAGACAGTTTTGGAACTCCCCAACCACCCTATTCCAGCCGCTCAGCCGTGCTTTGGATGGGAGCAGTACTCGAAAGATTACAGCAGTCTGAGAAATTGACCACAGAAGAACTCAATTCGGTTGATGACAATCCGCTCTTTTTCTCAGACGATCAAAAAATTCTGCATGCGGCAAATTTTCAGGGCACCTACATCGCCATGGCGGCAGATGAAGCGCACACTGCTTCCGTGAACGCTGCTAATTTGATTGAACGTATTATTAACCGATTGACGAATGTCCATATAAGTGAAGGCTTTCCACCTTTTCTGGCTCCTGAGCCGGTTGGACTGCACAGCGGATTACAAGGCCTTCAGTTGTTAACAACTTCACTTTTAGCGAAATTGAGAGGAAAAAACCCTGTTCAGGGAACTCAGACATTTCCAACCAACGCCGACAATCAGGATGTGGTGAGTATGAGTGCCAATGCCGCGTTAAATCTTCGGGAATCAACCCAAATTCTCACCACTATTTCCGCCGCATTTCTGTTAAATTTAGCACGGGCACAGCAGATAAAACCGTGTAGTTTTGGAGATCAGCTATCACACTTTTGGGCAGATTTTGAGTATGAAACTTCGCTCAATTTTTCTGAACTTAGTTACAGCGAAGAACTTGAAAAACTTGTTCAAAAGCTCACACGCAAATAGACAGTTATGAATCCTTCGATATCAAAGTCATTCCTCTCACTATTTTCATTCTCACTATTTCTAATCACCTTTTTTGTCTCTCAAGCGATGTTTGCCCAATCAGAAGAATTAACCGATCAGTTACTCAGAGAATCCTACATCAGCTCTTTTGATGATGCTGAGCGCGATTATTTTCTCTACCTGCCCAACGGTTACGATGAAAACTCTGATAAAAAATGGCCTGTAATTCTGTTTCTGCACGGAAATGGCGAACGCGGAAACGGCAAAGATGAATTAGACTACGTTAAACACCATGGTCCGTTGTATGAAGCGTGGGTTCAAAAAAGAGATCTCCCATTTATCATTATTACTCCGCAGCTGCACATGATGGGACAGGATACTGTGGGACTCGATTACATCACAAACCGAAAATTTGAAGATATTCCACGCAGATTGAAAAACGGAACTCCTGAACGCACATTTTTCCCCACTGACGGCCCGATGCGTTCTGTTCCAATAGCCACACCAGCCCAAACCGATGACCTTTATAAGAAATTTGCCTCCAACGGCTGGAATTTAGTGGCAGATGATGTAAAATCAATTTTGCTATCGGTTCACGAAAATCATAATACAGATGCCGACCGGGTGATTTTATCAGGAATTAGTTACGGCGGTGTGGGCACCTGGCAGGTTGGAAGTTTTTTCCCTGAGCTATTTGCGGCACTCAATCCCATTGTGGGATTTGGTCATCCCGATTTAGTGGAATCTATTGCTGAATATAATCTCCCCGTCTGGTGCTTTGCCGGCGGCAGAGATTTTGCGGTTGATAAATCACACTTCTACGCGGGATTGAACAAGCTTGAATCTTTAACTCAGGCTCCTGTCAGGTTTACCGTGCACGAAGATATGGGTCACGACACATGGAAACGCGTGTACGCCGCAGATGATATTTACAGCTGGATGCTGAATCAGAAACGAGCCGAACAGTAATTTTTTATCTCCATCACTTTTTTTTCGCACGGATAAATCAAGTCATAAAAAAGCATCTCCATTAACTTAGTTTACAATTTTGTTTAAAAAGTTTACAAGAACCAAAGAAAAAGTTGTTCCTTCCTCTGATCAGGGTTTAGGCACTTTTGGCGGTGTATTCACTCCATCTATCCTCACCATTCTTGGCGTTATCATGTACCTGCGCTTTGGCTGGGTTGTGGGAAATGTGGGATTATTAGGAAGTCTGCTGATTGTGACACTGGCAACATCAATCACATTTTTAACCGGATTATCAATCGCATCTATAGCGACAGATCAACGGGTTCGAATTGGCGGAGCATACTATATGATAAGCCGGTCGTTGGGAATTGAGGCTGGTGGATCTATCGGGATTCCTCTTTTTATTGCTCAGGCACTTTCTGTGGCTCTTTACACAGTTGGTTTTGCAGAAAGTGTTGTGGGCGTTTTCCCCCATTTAGATATGACTTGGGTGGGAATTACTGTGACTCTTTTTGTAGCCGGGCTTGCTTTATTATCGGCCAACGCTGCTATAAAAGCTCAATATGTAATTATGATCGGTATCGTTATTTCATTGATTTCCCTTCTATTCGGAAAACCTCTTGAAGCCACAGAAATTGAGATGTGGGGAGCAGCTGATCGTCACTCAGAATCATTCTGGACCGTTTTTGCTGTATTTTTTCCCGCGGTGACCGGAATTATGGCCGGAGTGAATATGTCGGGTGATTTAAAAGATCCCAATAAATCCATTCCACGCGGAACATTTGCCGCAATTGGCACCGGCTATGTGATTTATATGGGATTGATTGTTTTGTTAGCAAACCGGGCCGATGCCATCACGCTCATTGAAGATCCGCTTATTATGAGAAAAATGGCCTATTGGGGAGATGCTATTTTGATCGGCGTTTGGGGAGCGACACTTTCCAGCGCGGTCGGTTCTATTTTGGGCGCTCCGAGAATTCTTCAAGCATTAGCTCGTGATAATATTTTGCCGCCTTTTCTAAAATGGTTGGGCACAGGCGCCGGTGAGGATGATAATCCCCGTTACGGAACAATTTTTACACTTTGTATTGCCCTCGTAGCCGTTTGGTTCGGTGATCTTGATCTGATCGCTCCCATTTTATCTATGTTTTTCCTTACTACATATGGAGTGATAAATCTGGCATCAGGCGTTGAAACATTGCTTGATAGTCCCTCATTTCGGCCCAAATTTAAAGTCCATTGGTCAGTTTCTCTTCTGGGATTTTTTGGATGTATCTCAGTCATGATTCTTATCAATTTAATGGCTACCATCATCGCGGCGGTCTTTGTGGCGTTGATCTTCTTTTGGCTCGAACGCCGTAAAATGGAATCGGTTTGGGGAGACCTGAATCGTGGTATCTGGATGGGAATTTTACGTGGTGCTTTGTTCAGAATCGGAACAGAAGAGTATGAACCCAAAAGCTGGCGCCCAAATCCAATTGTGTTATCCGGAGCGCCACAAAAACGATGGCATTTGATCGATTTTGCAAGCTCGATCACCCATAACAAAGGCTTGCTCACTGTTGCTACCGTCATGCCTCGCGGCGATTCCTTTAATCAGGAGCGGTTATCGAAAATGAGTGACAATATCAGTCGATATCTGCAGCGAAAGGCGGTACAGGGACTTGTTCGGGTTGTTTCGGCTGATGATCCGTTTACCGGTTCGGTAAACCTCGTTGAGTCTTACGGCCTCGGAAATCTGATTCCCAATACGGTCATTTTTGGAGACAGTGAAAATCCCGAAATCAGAGATAAATATTGCGATATGATTCAGCGTATTTATGAGATGAAGCGCAATATTGTGCTCATTCGCGATGGCGAGCATGAAGGTGATGATCTGTTTGGAAACAGAAAACGTATTGACGTTTGGTGGCGTGGATACAAAGGCAACGGCGGATTGATGATTCTGCTCGCTTATCTTCTGCAAACAAGTTTACAATGGCGAGAAACTGTGGTTCGCATTAAAATTATTCTCGAACACCCAAGTGCCGAAAAAAATGTTAGAACAAATATCGAGCATATAATCAAAATGCTCAGAATTGATGCGGAAATTGATCTCATTAATAAAGAAGGACGCAGTTTCCCGGCTATTTTGAAAGACTCATCCAAAGGAGCGGATCTCATCGTTTTAGGTATGGCAACTCCCAATGATCAGTTCAAATCACATTATGAAAACATGCAGAATTTTACTAAAGGACTTCCATCCGTGGCATTTGTACTCGCAGGACAGGAAATTTCCTTCGGAGATGTGCTCATCCCTCAGGATACTATGGGAGATTGAGTTGGGAGTGTTTAGTCTGGAGTTGAGCGTAGTGATTTGAAAAACTAACTACGCTCAACTCTCTACTCCCAATTAACCACTCCAAAAGCGCTTCTAAAACAACTGTGTTCTGACTATCTTCATCGGGTAAACTTCAACTTAACATGGTTTTGTCATGCAACGCGTATTTTTAACTCTTCTTCTTTGTCTGGGCAGCATTGGGCTCACACAGGCACAGCAACAGTTTCAAAGTTTTCAGGAAGCCGTTCGCCTCACTTCGTCATTCTCATCTGAATCCGGTCCATCAAGCGTAAACTGGATAGATAATGGTGACCGCTATTCCTATCTCACCTACAATGAGGAAACGGGTCAACAGGAAATTCGCGCCTTCAATCCCAAATCGGATGAAGATGTACTAATCTTCAGCGCGGTTGATCTAACCTTTCCCAACTCTGATGAATCTTTCACCTATGAATCATTTCAATGGGCTGCCGATTCAAAGCATCTTCTATTTAAGACCAATTTCCGACCAATTTACCGTCGCAGTGGCATCGCGGATTACTACTTCTACTCTATTGAAGAGAAATCGCTTCAGCTGGTAGCCAAAGATGCCGGAACGGCTGAACTCTCTCCTGATGGCTCTAAAGTTGGCTTTCAGCGTGATAATGATCTGTTTTTCTACTCCTTTGAAACCGGCGAGGAAGTTCAACTCACCAACGATGGCGAAGAGCATGTTTTCAATGGAAAATTTGGCTGGGTGTACGAAGAAGAATTTGGGTTAGCTCAGGCCTGGAATTGGTCGCACGACTCCCGCTACATCTCTTTCTGGCAGGAAGATGAGCGCGATGTTCCAATATTTCAAATGACCAATTATGAGGGACAGCACCCTGAGTATGTCAAAATTCGCTATCCAAAAGTGGGTGACACCAATCCAATAGTAAAAATCGGCGTGGTGGATACTCAAACCGGCGAACGTGTATGGATGGATATCCCTGAAGAAGATGAGTTCTATGTCCCACGGATTTACTGGACAGCCAACGAAGGCACTCTTGCCGTAACAACGCTCAACCGCGAGCAAAATCATCTCAAGCTCTACTTTTTTGATGTAACTTCAGGCGAAGGCAAACTCATCATGGAAGAAACATCTGATTACTGGATCGATGTATTTGATTTCTTTGCCGGAATCAACCACTTCTTCTTTTTCCCTGAAGACAAAAAGCAATTTTTATGGATTTCAGATCGTGATGGATTCAATCACCTCTATCGCTATAATTATGATGGTAAAATGTTGAATCAAATCACAAAAGGCGATTGGGAAGTCACCTACGTGCACGGCGTCGATGCTGACAAAAAGCGAATCTACTATACTTCAACCGAAGAAAATCCGCTCGAACGGCATCTCTACCGCATCAATTTTAATGGAAAGGGAAAGAAGAAAATCTCTGAAACAGCCGGACGACACTCAATTGATATGTCGCCAAACGATAAATACTACATCGACCGATACTCAAACATCTCTCAGCCCACCAAAGTAGACCTGCGTAACGGAAGTGGAAAACTGTTGAAAAATCTGGCCGATAATTCCGGAGCGATGGAGCAACATGGTGATAAGATTTCAACCCGCGAGCTGTTTAGTTTCACCACAACCGACGGACAAAATCTCGATGGTTATATCATCTACCCTGCTGAATTTGACACTTCGCAATCATATCCGCTTGTACTCGATATTTACGGTGGTCCCGGAGCTCAGGGCGTGTACAACAACTTTGGATTAAGCGGATGGCAGCAATATCTGGCTGATCAAGGTTTTATTGTAGCCAATGTAAATAACCGCGGTTCAGGTGGTTATGGCAGAACTTTTGAGAAAATGGTTTATAAGCAACTTGGCAAATGGGAAGCCAACGATTTTGTGGAAACAGCCAAGTTTCTCGGAGAGATGTCATATGTTGACGCCGAGCGCATGGCTATTCGCGGACACAGCTACGGCGGTTACATGACGACTTACACTCTCGCAAATCATCCTGATGTGTTTAAAGCCGGTGTTTCAGCTGCTCCTGTAACTGATTGGAGATTATATGACAGCATTTATACCGAGCGCTACATGGGATTGTTAGATGAGAATACAGAGGGATATGTTCAAACGGCATCGACCAGCAACGCCGGCAACGTAAACGATGAGCTTTTTCTCGCCCACTCAACCATGGATGAAAACGTGCACGTACAGAATACATTCCAGTTCATAACAGCGCTTGCCAGCGCCGGAATTGACGCGGATGTTCGCATTTATCCACCAGGAGCTCATGGAGTTGCCTTCGACAGGAACAGTTATTTTCTACTTTACGAAACGTATGTGGAATTTCTGAACGAACATTTAAAATAAACCATTCTTATGAGTGAGAGGAGTTTAAAACCTGCTTCTCACTCAAATTCACGATCTATCAAACTAATTTTAAAACAGAGAAATATTTATGCCAACATTTAACGCTAACGCAGAATGGAAAGGAAATCTCAAAGAAGGCAACGGCCAGATGGAATTTGGCAGCGGTGCTTTTAAAGGAGAATTCACGTTTAAAACCCGCTTTGAAGGAGGAGAGGGAACTTCTCCTGAAGAATTAATCGGAGCCGCTCACTCAGGATGTTTCAGCATGGCGTTCTCGAATGAATTAGCTAAAGCCGGATTTGAGCCAACTTCAGTGAATACTACTGCCGAGGTTCATTTGACTATGGATGACGGACCAAATATTTCAAAAATCGTATTGACTTGCGATGCCGTGGTACCGAAAATTAGTGACGATAAATTCCAGGAAATTGCCGAAGGTGCCAAGAAAGGATGCCCTGTTTCTAAAGCACTTGGCGGAGTTGGAACCATTGAGCTGAACGCAACCCTCAAATAATTCTGAAGAATCTTCGAATAGAATTTAAGCCGAAGCGCACACGCGTTTCGGCTTTTTTTATTCCAAATAGAAAGACATCCGAAGTTATAGTAAAAAGCATTCACAAACTTTAATAATGATCCATGAATTTTCCGAAGAGACTTCGGAAGTCCACCACCTGTCAAAAAAGCAAATTACCGTGCAGGACTTGCCTCCCCATCTAACGGCTGAATCACTTTCCAGCTAAAACACCCGTTTTAATTTCACAATCGCTCCCAAAATCAACATCCGCCCACTTGCCGTCTGATGGGTTACTTGGAATCCAATCTCTGGAAAAAACCGAGCATGATTTATACAGCAACTTTTACCGGTCAGACCGGGTTGTCGTGGTAATTTGCGAAGCCGAATATTGATAAGAATCTGGATGGTCCGAAAATTTCTGAGCGCTGCTCACCGGTCGGACCGGGATTCTAAATTACACCAAAGAAACCCATTCTCTTCCCTTTTCAGAAGATTCTTGTATCGCGTTTACAATTCTGATATCCCGCAAGCCCTCTTCTCCCGGCACGTAAACCGGATTATTTTCAAGAATCGCTTTGGCATCATTATCCATCTGCCGGACCTGTTGATCATTGGGGTCTGCTCTGAGTTGACGCCCGTCACTTGTTTCTCCCCGCACACCTGAATACGATTGCATGGGCTGCAATTTGTACCAGCCATCTTCACAATCCACACGTAAATAATTGGTTGATTTACCAAATGCTGTTTCACCTTTCGCGATTAATCCATTGGAAAAGCGCATCTCAAATTCTGTGAATTCATCTACCTCAGCATACATCTCTTTTCGCTCTGACCACTGTCGGCCTCTTACGGCAACTGGTTCCATTCCGGAAGCGTAACGAATTCCATTTATGGGATAGACGCCCATATCGTATAGTGCCCCGCCGCCTAAATCCGCTTTTGTACGCCAGCTGCTTTGACTGTGAGCTCCGCGATATCCCGCTCCTGATACAATTTCATTGAAATCTCCGTACGGTTTCTGCTCGGCGAATTTCATAATCGTGCGCGTGTTTGGCTCGTGCTGCATTCTGTATCCAATGGTCAGTGTGACCCCGTTTTTCTCACAGGCTGCAATGATCGATTCACACTCTGCGGCATTCATCGCCATCGGTTTTTCACACCACACATGTTTTCCGGCCTGAGCTGCTTTTACCGCGTACGGAGCATGCAACGCTGGCGGAGTGACGATGTAGAGAACATCAATATCATCGTTATTGGCTACTTTGTGCATGTTTTCATAATTGTACACATTTCTGTCGGGAATGGAATATTGTTTCTGCCAGCGGGGAATTTTGGCTGGTGTTCCCGTCACAACTCCACGAAGTTCACAATGTGTTGTGCGCTGAAGTCCGGGTGCTAATTGTCCCCCGGCATAACTTCCCAAACCGACTAAAGCCACTCCGAGTTTTTTCTTCTGAGCACTTCCTCTTATCCATGGAAACCCAAATCCTGAAATCAACGAACCACCAATAACTGTTTTTCCGACAGTTGACAGAAATTCTTTACGTGAGATCATAATGGATGAATTCATTCAAATTTTAAGCGATATCTGAATATAATAACATGAATTCTTTCAGGATAGGTTCCTGCAATTACCACCTATACTCACTCACCTGAAAAACCTATCTTACAACCACAGAAAAACTGTCTGTCCATTCATTGTCGAATTTATCGATGAATGTTAGGTTTATGGTAGCGGTGTGTCCCGAAGGTGTGCCAGCATCAGCTGTAAGCATCAGCGCTGAATTTGTCTGTGCGTCCGGAGTTTCATGGATGTGATAGGGAAGCATATCACCAAATGTGTAGGTTGAATCATCTGCCACGCTGACAAACTCATCGTCTGTACTTGCGGACATTCTTACCTGCATCACTTTCGCGTCACCTTCATTTTGAATTCGCAGTTGGACCCGAATTTTCTCACCCGCATTTAACTCACTATTTCCGTTACCGGACGCTCCATTTGCTGAGCCGTCATAAAGTCGATAGGGATTGTTGCTGCCGTAGAGTATAACCGATGCGCTAACCGGTTCCACTACCATCGAAAATTCATCCGTCCATTTATTATTCTGTTTGTCACGAATAACCACCTCAAAATCAGCTATATGACCTGATGGCGTTCCGGGTTCGGCTGTAATTAAAATGCTGCCTGGACTATTTGCCTCAGCTGTTTGTCCATAATGACTGACTTCCAAATCTCCCAGCGTTTGTGAATGTCCATCTATTACACTTACATAGCGGTCAATACTACTGACGGTAATTTTTACTCCCTCGGCCTCCTCTTCTCCTGTATTATTCAACCGCAGCTGAATTCGGGCAGTTTCGCCTTGTGAGAGAATCTCATCATCATTCCCATCACAGTTATTGGCCGTCCCGTCGTATACATCACGTGGATTTTCCCCGTAAAGCTGCAAAGATGCATCAGAGGTGTTTATTTCATCGAACAGATCACACGAAGTAATGGTGAAAATTAAACCAAGTACAAAAAAATAACGGACTGCTGTCTTCATAAGATTCTCCCATCTTAATAATGCGTTTTCAATAAACCGATATTATGAATATATCTATTTAAGACTAAAAAGTCTTTTTATCTATGCTTATTACTTTGGAAAAATATCTCTTTGGATTTCTCTTTTTTTGTGAATTAGTTAGATTTGTTCCAGTGATTACAGTCAGATACATTAAAAGAATCAGATTATGGAGAAAACACTCGATTTTAGCCAGGCGAAACTGGAAACACAGTCGGTGTGGAAGCGTCGCTTATGGCAATCTGTGCTCGTCCTGCTTTTAGGTGTGGGAATTATTGGTTTGGCATCTGTCATTTTTAATCCTGATGAACAGATAGGCTGGACTCTATTGCAATACGGTTCGTTTGCTTTAATCGTTCTACCCGCAACGGGATGGTTTTATCACAAATTCAGTTATTACATTCGTTTAGGAGATGACAGTATTGAGGTCAAGCAGATTCAAAAGAAAAAGGAAGTCTTCCCATTAGAAATGGTAGATCACGTTGCATTCAGTAATAACAACCTGTATGTGACATTGGAAAACGGGGAAGAAAAACAGTATGACTTCAGTGGAAACAAATATTCCTACGCACAGATTCAGGAAATCAAGCAGCAGTTTCATCAATTCAATCAGCAAAATTTGAATTGAGATCAAAGCTCTGAATGCGGGACGGCAGAGCCTCCGACCAGCTGGCGAACTGGATGGGTTGATTTCCGGGACGACTGAGATGATCACCTTGTGAATTGGTATTACTGTAATTTTACGAGACGATCCTTTATCGTTAAGTCATAAAATATCATTGAATTATAACTCAAGCTGCTGAATAAGTTTTTTCACACCGGAACTGGCCGATTCTCTGATATAAACAACGTTGGGACGATTATAAATAGTAGTCTCACCCGGATCAACTACGCCAACGGGTAAATTTCCGGTATAAAAATCCACTAATCCCGCCGCCGGATAAACCACCAAAGATGTCCCGACCACAAGCAGCGCATCACTTTCCGAAACTATTCGTGAAGCGGGGTCAAGCATCGGAACCATCTCCCCGAACCAGACCACGTTGGGTCGCAACTGATGTCCGTCGGGCGCTTTATCTCCGTAGTGAATCTCCTCATCACCCAGCTGGAAAATTTCTTCATCATTCATCTCACTTTTTGCTTCAAAGAGACTTCCATGCAGGTGAAGCACATGTGATGAACCGGCTTTTTCATGCAGATTATCGACGTTTTGAGTAATGATTGTCACATCATGCTGTTTTTCCAATTCAGCCAGCGCTTTGTGCCCATCATTCGGCTTCGCTTTCCAGGCTTGTTTTCTTCGGGCGTTATAAAATTTCAGCACGGTTTCAGGATCTTCATTCCAGCCGTCAATTGTGGCCACTTTATTCACATCGTATCCTTCCCACAATCCATCTGAATCTCTGAACGTTGCCAATCCGCTGTCTCTTGAAATTCCCGCACCGGTTAGTATTGCTATCTTCATTAGATGTATAAAGTTTCGTTTTCCATTTAAAAAATCAATCTACCCATTCGACCGTGATCAGGGTAGATTGTGTTTACTTTGGACAGCTGGAAATATCACTGGCCTCAAAATGCCCATACGTCATACTCTATTTCAACAGCGTGACTTTTCGCATAATGCGCTGATTTCCGGCCTGAATGGCAATGACATAGACTCCGCTTGCAGCCGTTTGGGCGTTCCAGCTCAGCGTATGCTCACCGGCAGAAAGTTGTGAATTCATGATTGTGCCAATATGAATTCCGGTTATAGAATAAACGTCAGCCTTAACTTGTGAACTTGATTCGAGCTTCAGTTGTAGCGTTGTTTCAGGATTGAAGGGATTTGGATACGCTTCAGATACTGAAATTTCTGATGGAAGCTCATAGTTCTCTTCGAGTGATGTTACCAAATTGGTACTAAGTTCATACACAACAATTGGATCATTATCAGAAAGCAAGTATAAAATATGCTCTCCTTCAGGCAACTCAAGTGATGTTGTCAGCGAACCGATTTCACCGTTGTTATGAGATATCCAGAGGAATCGATATAACCGTACTTCACCCAGATTTAATATCAGCAGAGGATAATTGGATGAGGAAAGCGATTTGTACCTTAATTCAAGGTCATAAGTACCCGAAGTTGGAATATCAACAGAATAAGACGTCCACTCTCCTGCATCATCAAAATGTACTCCGACCGGAGCGTTAGTTGGTTCACTTTCATCTACTGAAACGAGCTCAATCCCATCAAAAGGGCGATAGGATTGATCATTATTGGAGTTTGGGGTGCGGTCTAAATAGCCAACACCATTTCCGCCCCGATCAAAATCAACCAAATTGATAGATTCTGTAAATTCAAGAGGCTCATCATAAAAGGGCGCACGTTCACAGCCCTCACCAACTGTAACCGAAACAGAATCGCTTACAGATTTCCCGTTGTCGTTATCAAACGCGTGAAAAGTAATATTGTGACAGCCAAGCATAAGTGAATCAATAGATATCTCGGTAGTTTCAGGAGATACTGTTTGTATTGAATCACTGTCTACAAATACATCAATTCGTTCAATAGTGCCATCTTCATCTTGTGATGTGAATGGAATAGTAATCTGTTCTCCCGGCTCAATCTGAATATCCTGAACAGATGGCACAACAACCGGTGGTTTATTTACATTCTGGTACACACGCACATAATCCACCTCCATTTCCGATGGGAATGGTGTTGTTTCATCAGGATTTTCGAGGAAATGCCCTCCTACAGCAAGGTTTAAAATCACATAAAACTCCTCATCGAACGGATAGGGGTTCGCATACATCTCTTCTTTAGAAAGACTAAAAACCTGCTTATTATCGACAAGCCACGTCAGGCCCTTTTGATCCCATTCCAGCTTAAAAAGGTGAAACCCTTCGGTAAAATCGACCTCCGCGAACTCAGATTGATTGCCTTGTGAGTGATGGGAATTCTCATAGCTGAAATGGATCGCCTGTGTAACAGAGTTTACCTCCTGTCCGCGAAATTCCATTATATCAATTTCACCACTTTTAGGCCAACCACCATACACACTTTTCTGAGGCATTAACCAAAAAGCCGGCCAAAAACCCTTACCCTGCGGGAGCCTGATTCTGGCCTCAATTTTACCGTATTTAAAGAAATATTTACCTTGTGTTCTTATTCGTGCCGAGGTGTAATCTCGTCCCCGATAGTATTCTTTTTGGGCTCTTAAATGTAAATTTCCGTCTTCAACATATAGATTTTCAGTCCGATTCGAATAATATTGTAGTTCATTATTATAAGCCGTTCCTAACCACGGAGTCCAAAGATTTCCGTTGAGTTCGGTCCCTTCAAACTCTTCACTCCAAACCATTTCGAAGCGCTGTCCCTGAGTTGAGATAGTCGCCAACAGAATTATTGCCAGTGTTATGAAATTTTTTTGCATAGATATATTTTTTTAGTGGAAGTGCTAAAATATAAAATAAACCTCTATTTTTTAATAATTTCCCAACTTATATATTTTTTCGTCTTAATCATCTGCTCTGAAATCAGCCAAAAAAAACGCTGCAACTCTATTTTTATTGAATAGAATTGCAGCGAACTGAAAAAAATTACGTTTTTTGTTTTATGATGCTACTTTTTCATCCACATGAAAAAAGACGTTGGATCCATCTTTATTGTGTGAGAGCGGTCTCCTTTTAGGGCAGAATGGGTATCGTGTTTAACTCCGTTTTTATGATCCACGCCGTCTAAAGAACCAATTAATGTCCATTCACCGGCGGGAAAGTTCAGATCTTTAAACGTCACTTTTTCATCACCGGCATTTATGAGAACCATCACTTTTTCATCAACCACATAGCCCAATTTAGCTCTGTTTTCCGGCATAATAAATTGATAGTAACTCTCAGGAATAGTCTCGGCGTTTCTGAATATTTTACCAACTTCACTCAATCTGAAATCAATTAAGCCTTTCCAAAACGCGTGCATGCCCTTGTAATCATTTGAACTGCCCTCTTCACCTTTTTCTAATCCTACATTTTCCCACACAAATTGATTGGGAACACGCATATTGTAGGTATCACGTTTTCCATGAATGTAGATTTTCCGTCCGGAAGGCATCTCCTTAACGGTTTCTTTCAATTCTGCGTGACCTTTTGATCGCAAAATCTCGGTTCCGCCATGAAGCACCAATGGCCCCTGACTGGTAAACAACAGTGCGGTCGCGATTTTCACACGATCTTCCAGTACGCCTTTTCGTCCGTCCCAGTTATTTTCCGCGAATTGATCGGCTAATGCCCAGTTATCATGAATGTCGAGATAGTTGATTCCATCAAGTGGTGAATCTTCCTCCGGAAAGTAGTTCTGCAGTGCCAGAGCCACATTTTCACGCTGAGTTAAAAATCCACCCGAGTAACCACGTTCTTCCTGTTTATTCGGATTATCTGCATTAAAAAACGCGCTGCCTTTAAATGCGTTTCTGGCGTCATCCTGAAAAAACGTAATGGGTGAGTCAACTTTATACCAGTCCCAGTCGGGATTATTTTCATACTCAGGATCAGACGAAGCGATCCACGGCTCACCGTACACAATTTTGTCATCGCCAAGTGCTTTCTTGATCGCTTTCAACGTCTGCTCATCAACCTGTCCTGCCAGATCTATTCTAAATCCGTCAATTCCAAACTCATTGATGTAATACAAACACTGATCGATTAACCAGCGCTGAACCATCGGACGATTTTCAGTTTTTACTTCATTTCCATACTCGCCGATGTGCTCAAAACCTTTGGTTCTGTAGTAGTAAACCTTATCAATTCCATTGAAATTGAAGTAGTAGTTCACAACATCCATATTTTCACCGGTGTGATTCGGTACTATGTCGATGATTACAGCTATTCCTTTATCATGAAACGCCTGAACCAATTCCTTGAATTGCTCACGCTCCGCTCCGTTCTCTGAGCCTTTGGTGCGATAGCGATTTTCAACCGCCATAGCGTGGGTGGTTCGGTAACCCCACTGGTAATTTTCTTCCGCTATGCCGTGTTTCCGCATAAACGGATCATCTGAAAAAGTTGCTTTCCACTCCTCATCGGGATAGTGCAGATATTCCTGCACCGGCATCAAATGAACCACATTCACGCCCAAATCCACCAGATAATCAAAACCAACGGGCTCGCCCTTACTGTTCGTCAAGCCAGATTCTATCATCCCCGTAAATGTTCCTTTTTGGGAATCATCAACCGGCAATTGATCGGTGAAATCCTGTACGTGAACTTCATACGCCACCACGTCTTCCATCGGCGGAATGCCATTTTCTAACGGCGTTGCGGGCTCAGTTGCCGTCCAAACGCGAGATCTTCCCCACGCTTCGTCATTTACACGCGAATAGGGATCGGAAACGGTTTCGTTGATGGTACCGTAAAAATGATTTCCCGGCTCATCAGGACCAAAAACTTTAAAATCGTACCACGTTCCTTTCAGGTTTTCATTAGAGAAAAAGTCCCACACGCCACGGTCACCAAGCACCATATTCACGCTGTCGCTGGCGGGTCCTGTTTTATCATCGTACAGCATCAAACGAACGTTGGTAGCTCTGGGAGCAAACAGCCGAATACTCGTTGTGCCATTTTCAACGTCAACTTCAGCCCCAAGTGCTTTGTCAGAGTAAAGCTCACGGAACCAGCCATCGTAGCGCAGATCAGCCAGCAATCCCTGCGACTCAATTTCTAACTGATGAACACGAGTAATGTCGATGGGTTCAGACAGTGAAATTAATGTTTGATCGGCTGTATTTGGATAGACATCCGCTATTTTAATCTCCTCCCCGGAATGTGTGGTGAGTTTGTATTCAGCCGGATTCAAACTTCGCTCAACTCCGCTGATCCACGCCCAAATGGTGTATTTATCCCTGATTTCTGCCGTAAGATTCGGCGGGGTGATATTATGAAGAAAAGCCAGGTTTCCTCCATCATTATTCTCAGCACCTGCCGGCGGGTCTAACCAGAGTCCGTCATTGATTCGAAATTTAAATGGTGATGATGCTGAGATCACTTCCAACTCCGGATTTTCTACTGATAGAATCCACAGTGAACTGTTTTTTTCTTTTTTCAGATTCCATTCGGTGTCGTCCATATCGGTGCTCCATCCTCGAAAAGCTCCCGTTACAACCACTCGCCCGGGTTCTTCATCCAGATTATAAACCGCAGAATCGAAAATAAAATGAGCCATGGGTTCGTCATATACGTAGCCCTGCAGGCGATCCGTTTCGGTAATTTCAGGAACTTGAGCCCACAAAGCTAACGGAAAAAACAGAACCGCGAGCAGTAATAAATGTGATTTATTTTTCATAGTAATTACAATGGTTGATGTTGATAATAATCTGCTTCTAACAGCTCTATTTAAGAAATTTCACAAGGCTCTGCCAAAGCTGTTTGATAAATAATCAGACAAGCAGGCAGACAAAACCTTATTTATTAGTTTTATCTAAGCGGTGATCTCAATAAACTCAAATTCGATGGTTTCTGTATTTAGAATGCCAAACGAAGGAGTTTCATCAAATCCCCGCACTGAACCCGGATTAATGTGGCAGGTATTGTTAGTTCGTTCCATCAATCGCGTGTGTGTATGTCCCGAAAGAACAGCATCAAACATGCGTGATCGAACCAACGCTTCGGTAATGGCCTCACTTGTTCCGTGATAACTGGCAATGCGTTTATCACCGGTTTCAAGGTCGTACAGCTGGTCGTGATGATTTCCGCCAATCCCGTTAATTTTATCGAGAATGTTGTAATGATCACCATCATTATTGCCAAAAATAGCGTTGAGACGAAAACCCCCAAAGAGCGGAATCATAAAGGGACTGCAAAAATCCCCAAGGTGAATAATTTCAGCAACTCCACGCTCTTTACAAAGCTCTAACGCTTTCCGGGTATGGTCAATATGGTCGTGTGTATCGGATAAAACTGCGATCTCCATGGAACTTTTTTTTTAAAATTTATCTTTGTTTAGGAAATACTGAATTAGAAAATAGCATCTTTTGAAACGATTATCATATATAAGCAGAGAGTCGCGATCACTTTCTCCTCTCGACATTGCCAACATCGAAGTTCTCTCAACTTTTAACAATAAAAAGAATGAGATCAGCGGGATTTTAATCTTTTTTGACGAATTCATCTTCCAAATTCTGGAAGGTCCTGATGAGAAGGTTAATCACCTTTTTAATGACCTTATTAAAGAAGATGAACGCCATTCTAATATTTTAAAGCTGGAAGATCGTCCCATCGAAGAACGCCAATTTAAGGACTGGGGATTGGAAACGATTCAACTCGACAGAGACGACAGCAATATTCTGATGCCGATCAGGAAGATGATTACCCAATTGGCACATGTAGTCACCCAGCTAAACGACTCTTACTCTGTTATATCAACCTACGCAAGCAACGAATTATTAGATTTGCTTCAACAGAATATCAATCCCATCACAACTACTCCCAAGCGAAATGAAAAAGTAATTATGTTTGTGGATTTAGTGGGATTTACCACTGTAACCAGACATCTGTCGCTTGCCGAAACTTCAGACATTTTGAACCGCTACTTCTCGGTGGTAGATGAAAATGCCCGAAAGTACAAAGGCACCGTAAATAAGTTTATGGGTGATGGCTGTATGATTCTATTCGATACAGCTGATCAGGCTGTCGCTGCGGGAATCAGTATCGTAAACGAAGTGGATAAGCTGACGGACTCCTTTCCTGATCTGGCAAAACCTCTGATTACGAGTATAGGCATAGCACAGGGCGAAATTCTATATGGAAATTTTGGCAGCGATCATCACAAAGATTTTACCGCTGTTGGTGACGCTGTAAACCGTGCCGCCCGCATTGAACAGCTAACCCGAATTTACCATCAATCACTGCTTGTAGATGAAAAAGTAAAAACATCTGCGGGTAATAAATGGAATGTTAAAGAGATTGATGAAGTTACTTTAAGAGGATTTAACAGCGCATCTAAGCTTTATACACTGTCATATTCACCTCAAATGACATCCGTTTTATCATAAACAATCATCTAACAGCATCATTACATTATGAGTGATAAAGACCTCAAACTACAAATCGAAGAGCTGAAAGAGATCAATAAAGGTCTTGAAAAACAATTGTATCAGCTTTACAAAGAGAAAGACACAGCTTCAAATGATGATCTCATTACAGATTATCAGAAAAATTTCGATAACGAATAATTAACACGCAATAAGAGAACCATGACTACAGCAATAGCCAATTCGTTTGTACCAGATAAGGTGTTAAACAACATTGATAGAATTAACCCGGAAAACGCTGACAAAATGCCTTTCGGAGTAACTCAAGTCGATAAAGAAGGAAATATTAAACTTTACAACTCTTACAACCGTGATGAGTTTGCCGATTTTAAGGGTAAGGATGTTACCGGTAAGAATTACTTCACCGATGTTGCTCCCTGCGCCAATAACTTCATGTTTTCCGGAAGATTTAAGCGTGGAATTGAAAACGGAAATTTAAACTCTATTTTCGATTACTTATTCACCTATAAATTAGCGCCTACCAAAGTGAAAGTACATTTATACAGTGATGCTAACACCGGAACGCACTGGATATTTGTAAAAAAGATTTAATAATGAATTCTAACATACAGAAGATACTCGACTTTACTAACAGCCCGGAGATTCAGCTTGAATACAAGGAACTGATGCAACAGATGTCCCTGACAGAGAGTGATAAGACTAAAGCGCGTTCCTATTTTGAGGACACGCTTGTAAACATTTATAAAATGGCTCTGGAATACAAGCTAAACATCAATGAAATTGAAGATCCGGAGGTCGCTGACCATTTTGAACAAGAGTTCAACAATCAGCTGTGTTTCTTCTGGTTAGAACTGCAGAGTGAATGGGTTCGTTTAAATAATTTGATCAATTTTAAACTGAACGTGAAGCAGGAGGAAGATCTCCTGATGCAGGCTGAATCTTCCATCTGTTCTCTCTTTTTAAATCCACTTGCTAACTACATCGATACTGAAACAGTTGAGGCCAGCCTTGCCTCACTCGAACAGCTGTTGGAGAGAGCAAAATTCAGTAATCCCGAATAACGACTCTTTTTCGATACTATGATTCATCAACGCCTGCCCTCATTCTTTGATGATGATGATTCCGGTGCCATTAAACGCATTATGGAATCTGAAAGTCATCAGCTATTGATTCCGCCCAAATTTACACACGAGGAGGTCACGGTTTCTGAGGAAGATTTTGAGCATTCAGATGAATTATTAATCGGACTTTTTTCGAGCGGAAGTACGGGACAGCCTAAGACGATTTTGAACGCGAAGAAGCATATTCTTGCAAACAGCCGGGCTTCAATCGATCATTTCGGTTTTAAAAGTGACCATAAAATTCTCATTCTGGCAAGTCCATGGCACGTAGCCGGACTCACCTGGGCAATGGCCGCCGAGTTGATTGGAGCTGACTATCAAATAGTTCCTCCCTACGCCGATAACATTGAAATTTTTCATCAGTTGCTGCTTGATTACCAGCCGGATATTTTATGCACAGTGCCGAGTGTTTTATCACTTCTGCTCGATTATAAGGACTGGAATATTCCACATATAATTGCCGGCGGTGCTTCGTTAGAACCTCAACTATATCCCAAATTGAAAAAGACCTGTGATATTATCACACAGGCGTACGGACAAACAGAATCAGGTGGATTAATCTCCAGCATTTCTCACTCGCCATCTCAAGCTAATCCTGAAACTGACTTCAACAACGTTGGAAAACCACTTGCTGAAATAGATATTTCGTTAAAGAAGTGGGATGAATCTGAAAACGACTCAAAATCCATCGTTCTTACCTCACCATATGCTGTTCGGGACGGGAATTATCGATCGGGCGATCTTGGATTTATGGACAAACAAGGAAATCTGCACCTTACAGGAAGAAGCGACAAAAAAGACGGCGGAAACTGTAACGCCCTCTCAGGCATGACCATGGTACTGCATAAATAAGGTTAAGCTTGACGATTTCTATTCAGGCTGGGTAATCGACATTGAGCCTGTCGAAATGTCGATTACTCAACTTCAAAAAAATATTAAATTGTCTGAAACAACTTCGAATCCTGAGCACAGTCGTAGAGTCGATTGAACCGGTTAAAAGTAATTCCCAAAGCTCCAATTAGTTACAAATTTATTTCCTTAAAGAAGAAATCAGATAAATCTTAGGTCAATCAACCTATTTTATCTGTCCTTGAATTGTGAGTACATTTACACTCTTTACCTGATCAGATCTACTCACTTTTAAATTCCGTTAACAGTGGAATTCCTTTTTCTCTCTTCCAATCCTTTCCTTCTCCCCCTCGTCATTTTTGTAGCGCGTATCCTTGACGTTAGTCTGGGAACCATTCGTATCATGTTTGTGAATCGCAGCATGAAAGGTGTGGCTACTATCTTAGGTTTTCTTGAAGTATTAGTGTGGATCAGCATCACCGCACAAATTTTCAATCAGTTAGATAATGTATTTAATTACGTAGCATATGCGGGTGGATTTGCCGCGGGTAACTACATCGGTATTTGGATTGAAGAAAAATTGCGTATCGGAACACAAATCTTTCGAATTATCACTGATAAAGACACTTCTGGACTATTAGCCGCCCTTAAACTGGATGGCATCAACGCTACTATTGTGGATGCCCGTGGTTCGCTGGGACCCGTTCAGGTTATTTTCACCGTGGTTAGACGCAAAAAAGAGAAGAGAATGTTTCGGATTATTGATGAATTCGATCCCGAAGCATTTTATTCTATTGAGGATATTAAATACGTTTCTCAATATCTTGAGAATCCTGAACACGGGCATGAAAGACAACCTTTTTCCGCTCTGCTCAGCACTCGCAAAAGTTTTTAAACCACATAGCATCCATTTCAATTAAATAATAACTAATCACTTCAAAAAACATCCGAATTCAATATCTTCAGACTCGTTAATTAATCAACCGAATCGGATATATGAAGTTTTTATTGAATTTGCTCTCATCAATCATCGGAACCATAATAGGTTTTGGTGTCCTTTTTTTAATCATGCTGATGATACTATTACTCAGCATTCCATCCGGGGATGATCATTCTGAGCCCTACATTGCAGAGGGTAGCATCATTGAGCTGGATTTTACCAATGGTGTGTCTGAACGCATCACAGAAGATCCGTTTCAGAAGCTGCTCGGTGAAAGTGGACCTAAAGTTTCAATGGAACAGCTACGTAACAGCTTACCCAAAGTGGTAAATGATGATCGTGTTTCCGGGATCTCAATTCGTGCAAACTTTCTGAATACAAACTGGGCAACTCTGGAAGAAATTCAGGGATTGGTCAAAAATGTGGCCGAATCGGACAAATTCGTTTATCTCTACACTGATGACATTGGCATTAACGAAAAAACACTCTTCGCTTTCGCCTATGCCGATTCAATTATCTCCCCGCCTGAATCCTTTTTTGAGTTTGACGGCTTTTTTATCCAATCTACTTTTTATGACGGACTCTTTGAGAAAATTGGTATTGAAGCTGAAATTACCCGTCACGGTAAATACAAAGGAGCAGTTGAGCCGTATGTTCGCAAAAATCTTTCTGATGAAAATGAATATCAGCTTCAGGAATTGCTCGATAGTCAATACAGCTCTTTTACGCAGACTGTTGCCGAAAAGCTGGGAACAACCGCCGATGATGTTGACAAGCTCCTTAATGAAGTTCCATCTCTCTCAGCAGTAGCCGCACACAAAGATGGCCTGGTTGATGCACTTATGTATCCCGATGAATACACTGAACTGCTTAAGCAAAAAGCCGGAACGGTTTCTGATCCCGAAAAAATCACAGCCGGACGCTACGCCGATGTCACCAAAGTTGATCATCCTTTATTCTCATCAACCGCGAGCGATAAAATTGCCGTTCTGCAGCTAAACGGTATGATTCTTCCTGTTGCACCACAATCATTTGGCGAGCAGCCTTCAGCTATCACCTTTGATTTAGTGGATCAAGAGCTGGAAAAAATAGAAAAAGACAAAAGTGTAAAAGCTCTGGTTGTGCAGGTGAACAGTCCGGGAGGAGCGGGAACAACTTCTGACCTGATTTGGAACAGACTGAAGAAAGTATCCGAAAAAATGCCCTTAATCGCCTCTATGAACGGCGTGGCCGCTTCGGGCGGATATTACATCGCCATGTCCGCCGATACCATTATTGCCGCACCTAACACCATTACCGGCTCAATAGGTGTATTTGGAACTAAGTTCAGCATCAAAAAATTAATGAACGAAAATATTGGAATCACCTTCGATGTGGTAAAAACCAATCCATACGCCGACTGGCTCACTCAAACACGGGATTTCCGAGCGGTGGAATCACAGGCGTTTCAACAAATGATTGATGAGTTTTACGATACCTTCATCCAAAAAGTAGCCGACAGCCGGGGAATTTCGGTTGAACGTGCCGATGAACTTGGTCAGGGCCGTGTGTGGTCGGGCAAAGACGCTCAGGATGTGAATTTGGTAGATTTAATCGGCGGTTTAAACGAAGCATTGGGCATTGCCGGTGAATCAGCCGGACTTGAAAAGTTTAGCGTAGAATATTTCCCCAAACCCAAAACGTTAATGGAGCAGTTATTTGAATCATCCGGAAGTTCAGTTCAGGCTATTATTAAAAGTGAAATTCCTGATTTCAGTTATTTTAATCAGCTGAGCAGAATGCAGAAACAATCTCCTTACTACATTCACGCGTTGTTGCCCGTTGATGTAAGAATTGAATGAGATTGATTTGATTTCAAATGTTAATAAATACCTATTTTTAAGGATGTTTGCTCTCAGCAGACATCCTTTTTTTATGTTATAGTGATGATCATAAATGGCCAGCAAAAATAGTTTTCTAATCATCTTATGTGTACTGTCTCTTATCAGCGGCTGCGTTTCGTTACCGACGATTGAAAACCACCAACACCGCCAAATGGCTATAGTAGACACCGACTCTACCACACGACTTGGAAAAGCGCTCAAAGCTGAAACTGACGAACACCCCGGAAAATCCGGCGTTACTCTACTACAAAATCCGCGTGATGCTTTTGTAGCCCGTTTAATGCTCACCGAACTTTCTGAAAGCTCAATCGACCTGCAATATTACATTTGGTGGGATGATATCTCAGGGACTATCCTTTACGATGCCCTCATCAGGGCAGCAAACCGGGACGTTCGTATCAGATTGTTGCTCGATGACAATAACACACGCGAACTCGATAGTAAACTGTGGATGTTAAATGAGCATCCGAATATTTATGTGCGGCTGTTTAATCCCAATCAATATAGAAATCATCGTTTATGGGGATTGTTCACCAATTTTGCCCGGCTGAACAAACGCATGCACAACAAAAGCTTCACCATCGACAATCAGGCTACTATTGTGGGCGGACGGAATATTGGTGACGAGTACTTTGAGGTCAACGACGACTTTTTATTTCAGGATCTGGACGTATTAGCCGTGGGAAAAGTTGTTGAAGATGTTTCAAACGATTTTGATCTCTACTGGAATAGTGCTTATGCTTATCCGCTGGAATCGTTGATCAAAAAGAAACATGTATCGGTAGAAAAACTCACACAAAAATCCGCCGCGTTAACCACCGACAATAAAGCCGAAGCCTACATAACTTCACTGCGGGAATCATCACTCGCACAGGAGATGATGAACCGGGAACTTGAGCTGATTTGGTGTGACGTTACTTTAATAAGTGATTCTCCCCGAAAAGTAGGAAAACGAAGTGAACGTAAAGATCTCATCACCTTTCAATTAACTGAGCTCATTGGCTCACCCGAAAAAGAGCTTGTCTTGGTTTCGCCCTATTTTGTCCCCGGAAGAAACGGAACCAACTTCCTGATCGATCTCGCAGAAAGTGGAATAAACATCACGGTACTCACTAACTCGTTTGAAGCAACCGACGTAATGGCCGTTCATTCCGGTTATGTAAAGCGACGCAAAAAACTGCTGAAAGCCGGGATCAAACTCTATGAGTTGAAACGCGAAAGCGGGACGATTCCTATGGAAGAAGAGCGCGGATTTACCAGCAGTAAGGCTTCCAGTTTGCACGCCAAAACGTTTGTGGTTGACCATGACCGAGTCTTTGTGGGATCTTTTAATTTCGATCAACGCTCCTTTTTCCTGAATACTGAGATGGGATTTTTGATTGAACACGAAGAGCTCACCGGATTCATCTCCGACACAATCCAAAAACAGTCGGGTTACAGAGCTTATGAAGTGCGACTCACCCCAAAAAATAACCTTCACTGGATTCAACGAAGCAGTGATTCCTACAAAGTTATCACTAAAGAACCCGGAATTGGTTTTTGGAATAATGTGGGATTAAAAATCCTGCATCTGTTACCTATAGAGTGGATGCTGTGATTCGATAATTTAGATTTCAATCCCTCTGTTCTACTAATTTATTCCTTCTCTAAACCCTCAGAATTGTGCTTGTATCCGCCAGCTTCCCAACCACAGCAATGATAAATAATCCGACAAAAATAGCCCCGAAACCAGTCCATTTTTCTGTTGAAGTAATTTCTCCCGCCTCAATCTCTGTTTGATCAGGCCAATATGGCTCAGAATGAATTAATTTTCGCTTTACACGTTTAACAGTGACTTCATCTCCGCTCTGACTCAAAACCTCAAAATACTCCGGTCCCTCCTTCGACATCGACCTCCATTCCTCAACCTGCTGCTGATCAGCGACAACTGTTTTTTCTTCGGAAAATTCTTTAAACTCTCGTTCCTGAAAAGGCCAGATAACCATTAATGAACCGATCAAGAATCCAATCAAAACGGTTATGGTGAAGAGATAAACGTGATCGAGAAGCCAGGAAAGAACTCTCGAAAACAGTGCCAGTCCCACAACCATCCCAACCGCAAATGTAGCCAGCATAGTGATGGCCGACCACGTTTCAGGTCCGCCCAAAGCCGCGATTTGTGAGAGAATGAATTGATATTTACCTAAAATCAGCAATAAAAAAGAGCCCGAAATTCCCGGTAAAATCATAGCCGTAATGGCAATTGATCCGCTCATAAAAACAAACGGAAGTGTTTCTGGTGTGCTCGTAGGCACTAAATTCACCACCAAATAGCCAATCACAGTTCCAATCGCCAATCCCGCTAAACTTACCCACGTAATTTGTTTCAGGACGTAGATCAATAAAATCACGGAACCGGTAATCAAGCCGAAATACAATCCGTATATGAGTTCAGGCTGAGTGAACATCAATGTTTGAAGAGGGACAATACGGGTAAAAAATACAATGGCGCCCAAAATTCCGGTAAACAACATTACCAAAAATGGCCAGTCGATGCGGTCAAGTGCATCTTTTAGCTTAAATGACAACAGTCGCTTAATAAACTGCGCATCCACACTGGTGATGGCATGAATCAACTTATCGTAGATTCCCACAATCAAAGCCATCGTTCCGCCACTTACGCCGGGAACCACATCAGCCGCTCCCATTAAAAAACCTTTAGCGGCGTTCAACGGATATTTTGACCACGACGTTTGCTCTGTGCCGGAATTATTCTCTCCTGAATCTGAATTACTTTCGTTCATTTGCTCTGAGTTACCATCCATCTTTCCCGATAAGCGGGACGAATTTGAATCCATGAAAATCTTCTTCTTTATATGTGTCGTCGTTGTTTTTGGTAATTTTCAGCATGCGCTGAGAACTTCGGTCGCCTACAGGAATTACCAGTTTTCCGCCAACCGATAGTTGTTCTTTCAGCTTTTCAGGCACAATGGGCGCACCGGCAGTTACAATAATGGCATCGTACGGTGCATATGCCGACCAGCCCTCGGTTCCGTCACCCAATTTGAGTCGCGGCCGGTAGTTCAGTTCCGTCAAATTCCCGCGAGCCATTTGATACAACTCATCCAGTCGTTCAATGCTAAATACATTATTACAGAGTTCACACAAAATTGCGCACTGATATCCCGAACCGGTACCGATCTCAAGCACTTTTTCATTTCTATCCAGCTCCAGTAACTGTGTTTGATAAGCCACCGTAAACGGCTGTGAAATAGTTTGTTTCCCCAAAATAGGAAGTGCCCTGTCATCATACGCCCGATGATGCAATGCTGTATCAATAAACTGATGACGATCTACTCGGGTGATGGCTGAAAGAACATCTTCGTCCGAAATTCCTTTTTCGCGAAGTTGCTCAACCAGTTGTTTTCGTTTGTTGTGTAAAATCCGTTCGTTAATCATGCGCAGAATATACAGGAGTCTTTGCTATTTGCACAACGGCGAATAGTGAAATTAAGGCTAAGGATGAAGACAAGATTGAGCCTGAAGCCAAGGCTAATGTTAAGAATAAGGTTGAGGATGAGTACTGAGGTTGAGGATAAGTACCGAGGTTGAAGATAAGTACTGAGGTTGAAGATAAGTACTGAGGTTGAAGAATCTACACTGAGCTAGTCGAAGTGTCGATTCCTCAGCCGAGCTCTCCATAAACTCATGTAGCCTGGATTCATCAGCATCTTCATTAATTCACGCACATAGGTAAAATTACCTACAAACTCGTTTGGTAAAATTGAGTTTTTTATCTATCCAATATCTGTTACTTTAATCCACTTTTAGTACAATAGCTCTCAAAGTTACCATTATAGTTCACACGTACCGACACTGGTAATTTGGACTTTTATACTTTTTGATTTTATTAGACTTGAGAAAATCAAAAAAAAGAGCTATAACATAACAACGGCTTTAAGATTAAGACATTCACAAAATACGGAGTTTAAATGCATATAGGAATAATCGGAACAGGAAGCATGGCAAGTGCGCTGGGACAACAATGGGGAAAAGCAGGTCATCATATTATGTTTGGTTCGCGTGATGCGGGCCGGGCGAAATCATTCGCTGATATGATGGGACCCAACTTTCAGGGTGGCTCAATGGCTCAGGCGGCCGATTTTGGTCAGGCAATTCTTTTGGCGGTTACCTGGCTGGGAGTGGATAACGCTCTTGAAGAGATGGGTAATTTAGACGGTCGTGTGCTTATCGACTGCACCCTACCGCTCGATCCCGATTCATATGAAATAATTGATGGTATTAAAACCAGTGGCGCAGAATACATTGCGAAAAAATCTCCCAATGCACAGGTTGTAAAAGCTTTCAACACCGTTTTTGCCGAAAACCTGATGCGCGGTGGTGATTTCAACGGACAAAAAGGAAGCATTTTTTACGCTACAAACGATCAGGCACCCCGAGATATGGTTCGGGAACTGGCTGACGATTGTGGTTTTGAAGCGATAAACTGCGGAGAACTTTCCAATGCCCGCTATCTTGAACCTATGGGAGCAATGCTTATTAAATTAGGCTATCCGATGGGATTAGGAACTGATATCGCCTATAATCTCGTTGAAAGGGAATAAAACAGTATATATTTCTGTTATCTTAAGGCCCTGAATAATTCATTCAGGGCTTTTTTTTTCTACTTAATTCATTTTTACAGATCTGATGGAATATTCTTTACTAATTGCTTTTTTGGTGCTATCAATTGGATTCTCTTTTCTCTGCTCTATTCTTGAAGCGATTATCCTGAGTGTAACACCAAGCTATGTGGCAGTTCATGAAAAACAGGGAACCGTTTTTGGTGAACGATTGTCAAAGCTCAAGAAAGATATCGACCGTCCACTGGCGGCTATTCTTTCTTTAAATACCATTGCTCACACTATTGGCGCAGCAGGAGTTGGTGCGCAGGCTCAAATTATTTGGGGACAGGAATCGCTTACCATAGTCTCAATTCTGCTCACTTTGGCCATTTTATTTCTATCAGAGATTATTCCTAAGACACTGGGGGCAAATTACTGGAAAACACTTGCTCCTTTTGCTGTTCAGGGATTGATCGTCCTCATTTTTATACTTTACCCTCTGGTAATTGTCTGTGAATGGATTACAGGCCTTCTCAAAAAAGGAAATGATTCCGTTTTGAGTCGCGAAGAAATAACGGCAATGGCAGAGTTGGGAGAACAATCGGGAGCAATTGCCAAAAATGAATCAAAAATTATAGGAAATTTGTTAGGGTTCGATGAGATTAAAGTGAAGGACATCATGACCCCCAGAATTGTAGTCTATGCTGCCGAAGAATCTGACTCAATAGATTCTTACTACTCAGAACACGATGAAATTCGTTTTTCAAGAATTCCACTTTACGATGAAGAAATTGATAGTATAACCGGATATTTCCTCAAAGACCACCTGTTGGAAGCCCTCATCAAAAAACGTGGAGAAGAACAGCTCTCTACTCTTAAACGTGAAATAATCGGCGTGCCGGAAATGCTCCCTCTTCCCAAACTATTTGAACGCTTTCTGTATGAAAGAGAACAAATTGCTCTTGTGGTTGATGAGTTTGGAGGAATGCAGGGAATTGTAACGCTTGAGGATTGCGTGGAAACGCTACTGGGACTCGAGATCATGGATGAGCTCGA